>SKEB01000040.1_pt1 | contig 180554 bp, 144 predicted proteins | sample 4826561 | NCBI WGS metagenome assembly SKEB01 (sample SAMN11008820, study PRJNA524170) | human gut metagenome | biome: Human fecal sample; material: Feces; isolation source: fecal sample from pouch patient p17 | host: Homo sapiens | place: Israel: Tel-Aviv | collected 2016-03-29 | reverse complement strand
GTGGTGTCACTGATTTGTCAGTAATGATGTCTGGGGTAGGGCCGCCATGAAATCCTCAGAGGTGAGCACGTTGTGGAAGCCCCAGGCCTGGGCCAACTGCGCCAGATAGGGACGGGCCAGATGAGCCTGTTCAAGCAGATCATCATCCCTGAAGATCCGAGCGATGGGCCCATCCATGAGGATCTGTCTGTCGGCCATGACAATGCCCCGCTGGAAATGGCGAGTGACGAACTCCATGTCATGACTGATGGTGATGACCGTCTTGCCCATTGCCGTCACCTGCTGGATTATCCCTGCCAGCAAGTCCGTAGCGGCTCTGTCCTGACCAGCGGTAGGCTCGTCCAGAATCAGCACCTGAGGGTCCATGACCAAAGCCGAGGCTATGGTAACGAACTTGCGCTGCGAAAAGGGAAGGTCATAGGGATGAGAATCCAGGCTGTCATCTAAACCGCAGACTTCAGCGGCCCAGGCGACCCGCCCCCCGATACGGTCCCGGGCAACACGCTTTTTCACCAGCCCATAGGCTATTTCCCGACGGATGCTGTCCTGGAAGATCTGATCATCCGGATTCTGAAAGACATAGCCGACCTTGGCTGCCACATGGGCGGCATCCTCTTGATCGGTTGCGGTCCCGTCCACCATGACGCGACCATGAGTGGGCTTGAGCAGTCCGTTCATGAGCTTGACCATGGTGGTCTTTCCGGCCCCGTTGCGACCGATGATGGCAACAGCTTCCCCAAGCTCGCAGGACAGGCTGATCTCCCGCAGAGCCTGATATCCGTTTGGATAGGTATATCCGACCCTGTCCAACTCAAGATAGGCCATCTTCAGGCCCCTTTCCGTCCGTAACATTTTATGGCATCCTCAACCGAGAGTGGCACGGGATCATTCAACCCCAGCTTCTGGTTGCGTTCCAGGAAGAAGCGGGTGACCTCGGGCAACTGACCGCCGTGATCCAAGACCTGCGGATCGGTGAGCACACGACGCGCCGGCCCACTCATGGCCACCCCGCCATCTTCCATGAGGATGACCAGGTCACTGTAACGGGCCACCAGATCGATCTTGTGCTCAACCAGGATGACGGTCTTGCCCTGGCGCTTGAGCAGAGCGATGATGTTGAATACATCCTCGGTGCTCTGCGGATCCAGCTGAGAGGTCGGTTCATCCAAAACGACAATGGGTGGGTCCGTCACCAGCACCGCGGCAATGGCCACTCGCTGCCGTTGCCCTCCGGAAAGCTCCAGAGGATTGGCATCGGCGATGTCGTCCAGGTGAAGCAGATCAATCATGGCATCCACGCGCGCGGCCATCGCCTCCCTCTCTATGCCGAGGTTCTCCAGCGCATAGGCGATCTCCTCCCGCACATTGTCTTTGACACCGGACATCTGCGTAAAAGGGTTCTGAAAGGAGTAGCCGACGGTTTCGGTCAGTTCCGCGTCATCGTATTGCTCCACAGGTCTTCCGGCCAGCTGAACCTGACCCGTCGGCTCTCCCCGGTAAAAGCGCGGTATGAAGCCGCGGATCAGATTGCAGATAGTGGTCTTCCCCGACCCATTGGCACCCAGAAGCGCGCAGACCTGCCCCTGCTCCACATGGAAGGAGACATCATGCACAGCATCCTCATAGCCCAGAGGATAACGGTATCCCACATGTTCCAGACTGATGACACTCATTTCCAGACCCTCCAGACGATGAACAGAATCAACAGCAGCAGGCAGATCACCTGAATCCCCCGATCGATCGTGTGCTTGTCGAGGCGATAAAGGGAGGTCTTGGGAACAGGCGCCAGAAAGGCCCGTGACTGCAATGCCAGAGCGTGTTCCTCGGTCTGCTGAATTAGGGAGAAAATCAATGGTCCCAACATGGGCACGAAGGACTTCACCCGTGCCCAGGCGTTGCCCTCGGTCTCGATGCCGCGGGATTTCTGCGCATCCATAATGGTCCTGGAACGATTGATCACCTGAGGAACCATGCCAATGGTCGACATGATCACAAAGGTAACCTTCTTGGGCAAATGCGCTTGTTCCATGGCGTAGACCATGTCCTTGGGCGTGGTCACCTGGAAGTACCACATGATGGCCGAAGCGCTGGATACGATTCTGGAAGTGATTCCCAGGCTCTTGTCCAGACCGGTAGGAGACAAAGCAATGAACGCCCAGATATGCGCGCTGTCTGGATAGCGGACAATGAAGACCTGCACCAGGAAGATCACCAGGACGACCGTACCGACGGACGAGAGAAAGGCCTTGAAGAACCTCATGCCGTTACCGGCCATGATTGCCAGTAGCAGGAAGACTGGGAACATGGCATATTGCAGAATGTACCCAGGGGTGAAGATGCCGACAATGATGGCAAGCAGCACCATGGCTGCCTTGGAGGAGGGATACAGTCGATCTATGAAACCAGTCATGATGCCGTGGCGACCTTCCTGACATAAGGGGATCCGTAATTGAACTTGATCAGGAACCTGTCGGGCAACTTGCGCAGGATCACCCAGCTGACCGAAACATCGATGGCTGTAGAGGCTACTGCGGTGAAGATGCTGGTCGAAAAAACCGATTTGATCAGGCTAGTCCCCGTCACCAGCAAGGCTGCCGTCAGCAGATCGCTACCGGCGCCAGTAACTCCGCCAAAAACAGCTATGGTGACCGGCGCCTTGACCACGGCCGCCGCAATGCTGATCACGAAGCAGGCAGCCACTGCGCCGATGATGTTCGTATACCACCGCCAGCGGGAGAGCAGCCCGGCCACAAACCCTGTAGTCATGGCAACCAAAGCATAGGGGAAGGCCACAGGATTGAGCATGCCGTTGATTACATTGCCCATAAGTCCCGTCACCAAGCCCACCCAGGGCCCGCCAAGCATTGACACAAAGAGGGTGCCTATCTGATCGATGAAGATAGGGAATTTCAGAATCGAGGACAGCTGATAACCCACCACGTTGACCGAAACGCCTACTGGTATGAGCAGGAGGGCCAGCAGCGAGAAGTCATATCGCAAACCACGTTTCATCATGGTTCCTTCCCGCGCCAAGAGATACACTCCCAGCGCTACGGGTCCATGCCAGGTTCCCCACCAGTCCAAAGGACAGCAGGGAACCAGTCATGGAATGCCGATGAATTCGCAATATTCTCGTCAGGCCTGCTGCTTGTCCTCTTTCACGTTCTTGAAGACGAAGTAGTAGGACACCATGCCAATAACAATAACCACCGCAAAGATGAAGCAGACATTGGAATAGATGAATGATTTATCTGTGTGGCCCATGGTCGGCACTAACCGCTTGCCTAGGGCAGACCCGGAAATGAGCACACCTGAGGCGGCGATCATAGCCGTAAGCACCAGTCGCTTTAGTAGATTGTTGACCGCCATACCACGTCCGACTACCTCATTCGGTAACGCATTAGGCAGGATTGAATTGTAGGCAGGATAAATGATGGTGTACCCAACACCGAAGAGCACCAACGCCACCCACATAAAGGCGATATTGCCACCCATGAAGAAACCGAACATTAGCTGCGAGAGCAGAATAACCGTGCACCCGATCTGGAAGCCTTTCTTGGCACCCACCTTATTGGTGATAAAACCTGAGGACATGCCTGACAAGAAGGCACAGATATTAGCCGGCAGATACATCATGCCGACTGTGGCGCTGCTGACATCATAATTGGCCTGCATCAGGAACGGGAAGACGAAGAAGAAAGCCGACTGCGTCCCATAGACGATGGCACCCACCAAAGAACCCGTTACCAGCTTGGGCACCTTGAACAGCGCAATATCAATAATGGGATTGGAAACGAGTTTCGAGCAAATCACGTAAACAACCACACCCAGCACGGCTATTCCCCACCATAGAAGAGTGTTCTTGTTAATGGCCAGCAAGATCAATGCGAACGCTGCAGAGAAAACAATGACCGATGGAATATTGATTCGCTGAGATGTATGTCCCTCATCAGCTTTGGCTGTGTCAGGCAAATATTTGCGCAAAGCAGGAAGTGCGACCAGCACCAGAACAGGGATGATCATCGTAACCTGCCAAGACATGTACTTGCTGATCATGCCGCCAAACACAGCGCCTAGAGCGGCTGAGAGCTGGAACATGGCTGTATTGAAGCCTAGATACTTCGCTTGTTTATCAGCAGACAGATACTTGCGCACAAAAACCACGAAGCAGCCCGGTATAACCGCTGCACCCACTACTTGGATGGACCTGGCGACGATAATCAGCCAGAAGGAGAACTGCAAGGCCACCATCAACAGAGACCCCAAACCGAACATCACAGTTCCAAAAGTAAATAATTTCCGAGGTGACACATCATCTGACAGAGTCGAGTAAATTGCTCCTCCAACCCCGAAAACCAACGAGGCGATAGTCGTCAACCAACCTACCTGAGCCGGCGTCAGCGCAAAAGTTTTGGCTATATCAGGCGACACGATCCCAAACATCTGATCGCTGAACACCTGCATGAAGCAGAGAAAAATCATAAAAGGCATCGCCTTGAGAATCAGCGACTCCTCACGCTGCTCTTGAGTTGTCTCGTTCATTGCATTCCCTCTACTCACTGCAGGGCCGCGTTGACGTGGCCGTAGAAATCCTTCATGAACCGGTCGGCATCGACCAGCAGTGCAACTTTGGTCGTCGGTTTTTCCGCGACCTTGTCGAGATTTTCAATAGTGTTCCCAGTCGCCTCGCCGGTTGTGGTCACAGTCATATTCATGGGAATTGTGGTGACCAGACTCGGATCAATGGCCACGCCGACGGCCAGGGGATCATGCAATGCACATCCAGCCAGATACGGGTGATACTTCTTATACTCAGCTAGGTAGAACTCAACAGCCGTGCTCAGCACATGCGCCATGGGCGTATCGTAACCTTGCCAGACTTCCAGATTTTCCTTGGTCAGCAGAGTCTTCCTAGTGACATCCAAACCGACCATGGTGAGGTTTACACCAGACTCCAACACGATTTTAGAAGCCTCCGGATCAGCCTTGGCGTTAGCCTCCCCATAGGGGCCGCTGTTACCGGGTGTAATAGCCGCACCCGCCATACTCACTAATGTAAAAGTTGGTATGGTGCCTTCGGGAAAGCGCATGAGCACCTTGGCCATATCAGTCATGGGACCTGTGGTGATAATCTGCAGATCATCACCATACTGTTTGATGCTGTTGATGATGAAGTCTATGGATTCTTCGGGCTGGGCGTCACCACTGATGTCGGGCAGATTTTGATTACCCAGACCATCCATGCCATGAAACATGCCGTTGTATTCACGGGTACGGCTCAAGGGCTTCTCACTACCCATATAGACTGGGATGTCTTCTCGACCCATCATGTTCACAATGTGCTTGGTGTTGGAGTAGGTCTTGGGGACAGTAGCCATGCCGTAGGAGGCACAGATCCCGATCAGGTCAAGATCCTCGTGAGACAGGGCATAGCAAAGTGCGAGGGCATCGTCCACGCCCGTGTCAACGCATAGAATTGATTTCTTCCGGCTCTCCATTGATTTCCTCGTTTCCGTTCCTCTCGGAACTCCCGTCAACCGGAATCAGACGAGCTGTCACGCGACATTCTCGTCAGCATCGATTCCCGCATCAGCGGTCATCCACCGCTCGGTCGCCGTGACCGTGAGGTTGATGGCCGGCATTACTCTCCCCCGCAATTCCACGGAAAGTCGACGCTTCATCATCATCCGGTGTACAGCGTTCACGCCATTGGTTTAACGTTTTATCGCTGTCGTATGATTACGATAAAACGTTAAATCATCGCTGTCAACAGAGGCGTGTCAATACCAGATTTGCAATATCAAGTATGGTATGTGATCTTGCTGTCAGTCACGATGCAGCGGGCCGACCGAATCCCTGGCAATGAAGATGGTCGGAATAGCGACCATGTGCCGCTCCCTGCTGTCATTGGCCTCTTGTGGCGAAGCGGCCTTCCCGTCGTCGTCAGCGGCTTCCTCGCGGGCCCCGATCAGCTCCAGCACTTCCCGAACCCCTCGGCGACCCATCTCCTGAGCCTGTTGGGATATGACCGACACCTGCGGGGTCATAAGCCGAAAGACCTCGATGTCATCAAAGGAAACCACCGAGATGTCCACGCCAATGACGAGCTGACGCTTCTGCATCAACCCGATCATGGTGATGGCGTCCGGCGAGTAGCCGAAGATGACAGCCGTGACCTGGTGGGCCATCAGCACATCCAGCCCCGCCACACGCGAGTCATACTCCCCCTGGCAATCCACGACCGGGCAGTCACAATCCGGCATCATCTCGGCAGTCAGCTCACGGAAGGCGCTCTCCCGCTCATAGAGGGTGGTCGAAGCCAGCGAAGAATGCGAGACGAATCCGACGCGTCGATGACCTTTCTGAAAAAGTGCCTGCAGGGCCTGACGTATACCCTGGCTGGGGTCCGAAACGATGTAAGGCACCGAAGTCAGACCTGGCACCCGTCGATCCACGAAGACCAGGGGCAGCCCCCACCTGACTACATCCTCGATGCCATGGGTGGGCACCCCCTTGGGCACAACGATGGCCCCATCGATCCGCTGGCCCATGATGTTGCGCAAAAAAGAGTCCTGTCGCGCCGAATCCTCGCCGAAAGAACCAATCAGCGTCGAAATGCCGCGGGCATAGAGCTCCTCCTCCATGGAGGCAACCATGTCGGCGAAATAGGCGTTACGCAAGTCAGGCACCAACAGCCCCACCGTCTTGACCGGATCAGAGCGCATGGCTCGGGCCCGGGAGTCGGGCACATAACCCATGGACTTGACCATACTCAGCACAAACTCTCTGGTCTTGCTTGAAAAGCGACCTTTGCCGTGCAGGATCTGCGAGACAGTGGTAGGCGATACCCCCGCCCGCTCGGCCACATCGCGAATGGTCACATACGTCAACGCCAGCCCCCTTATGCCTGCCCAAGAGAGCAGGCTCCCTGCTCTTCTGCCATCATCAAGATACCTCACGACCACCGCCGCGTAGGTGAAGGGCGGCAGACAGGCAACGTGAGGAACACGCCTGCCGATTAATCAACAGACCTCAAAGCGTCCCGCTTCGGCAAGGTCTCATCTTAGGTCGAGAGTGCCAGAATTCCCCTGCTGCAATTTAGTATACATTTTGGGGCTTGCAGGACTTAGCGTAGATAAAGGAAAAGCCCGGCAACCGTTGCGATTGCTGGGCTTTGACTCTGTGCCCCCACGGGGGCTCGAACCCCGGACACGCTGATTAAGAGTCAGCTGCTCTAGCCAACTGAGCTATAGGGGCAGGGCACTTTCAAGAGCCAAGTAGATACTATACACGGTTTCTGCAGACCCGCAACACGGCGCGTCACAGGTCTGCAGAATCCATGCATAGCCCGCTCAGACGATCTTGGGCATGGGCGTGGTCAGGGAGGTGGTCAGGTTCACCTGCAGGAGACCGGCCCCCGTATGGGCCTCGACCTTCTTCAGAGTGACTGTGCGCTTGTCCTGGTCAGCCCGGTCATCGTCGGTCATGGTGGCCGGCGACTTGACCGCCACCACCACCAAATCCTCGAGAGAGATGCCTGCCTTGTTGCAGAGGTCGGAGGCCGCCTGGAGACTGTCCTGGAAGCCCTCACGCTCAATAACCCGATCAGCCGGCACGCCGTAGGCGCTCTGAGCGATCCAGCGAATCCGATCCGGCACGGACATATCATGCAGGCTGGCTGTATCCGCCCGGGCCTTCGCGGGCTCCTGCAGGGCCTTGATCAGATCGTCCAGCTGAGGCTCAAGGGCCTTGCCTCCGTCACGGAAGAGGTTGCCCGCAATGGGCCTGCGGAAGCCCAGACCGTCGGCGGTCTCCCGCAAGGAATCCACCTGGTCGTCCTCGCCCTCCCAAAGGTTGATCAGTGGGAAGGTAGGGATGCCTAGTCCCTCCAGACGATGCACGTGGAAGGGATAGCGCCAGCTCAGCTTGGGATCGTCCCGCCAGGTGGTGGCGCGGGTGACGACCACCGCGGCGGCAGGCCACTGGGCCCCATACTCACGGGCGGCGATGTCCAGCCACTTCTGGGCACCGGCATCGGCTCCATAGCCCGCCTCGACGACGACCACGTCGTGCCGGGCGCAGGCCATTTCCACGGACACCAGGCTAGGGATGCCGATGGAGACGTTGGCGAAAGGTCCGCCATGCACATAGACCGGTGAACCCTCCAGGGTCTGAGTGAAGGCAGGCTTGACCGCATCGGTCAGAATGCCGGTGATCCGCCACAGGTCCACAAACTCACCAAAGGTGACCGGGCGACCGCCCAGGGTCCCCGCGACCATGGCTGCCACACGCCGTTCGATCTCCTCCATGCTCCGGGAGAGCACGACGATCTGCATGAGCTCACAGGTTGGCGTCAGCACGGTCCGCTCGGGCAGATCGCCCTTGCCTCGGTCCACGGTGATCTGCCGCAAGGACCGTGAAGGCACCTCGCTGACCCGGGGCACCAGGACGGTGTCCAGCCGGCCCTCGTCCACAGCCTTCTCAGCAAAGGAGACCAACAGGTTCTGCGCGGATTCGATAGCCGCCATCTCCCCGCACAAACCCCAGTCCACCAGCTCAGGATGCGTCAGCGAAGACTTGCCGCCACCGGAGGCGCCGCCCTTGGACCCGGCTGCGGTAATGCCCATGCTGGGTTGACGCAGGACAGCTGCGGCATCCACTCCCTGGGCGCGCAAGGCGTCAATCAGGGCGATGGTGGTCGTGGTCTTGCCCTCCCCTCGCGAAGCCTTGAGCGGGGTGTCGGCGGTCACCAACAGCACTCGGCCCTGCTTGCGCGGCATATCCGGATGCTCCCTCAGATCCTTCAAATAGCCGAAGGCATCGATCTTGTCAAACAAGCCGTATGGCCTGACATAATCATCGAAACCCCTCATGAGGCTCTCCTCCTTAATGGTTTTTGCAAATCGGATGGCTCAGTTGTCGGACAGGTGGTAGCCATTGCGCATGCCCATGCTGACGGTATACAGCACCTGGCCAAGCAGGTCATCGGTTTCCTTGCGCAGACGGTCGGCCATGTCCTGGTTGGCGGCCTCCAGCACCTGGCGCACCTCGGCGTTGTCGGTACCCTGGTCGGCGCCCTCCAGCCGTGCCACCTGCTCGTCAGCGGCGGCGATCAGCCGGTGGCCCTCGCCTCCTACGCTCTGCTGGTAACGCTCGACAGCCGCCGAGGTGCCTGCGAATTCGGAATCGCACAGGGCGGCGATCAGCCGGTCGGACCAGTAGAGGCTGTCAGTGGAGACCCGGTCAGTGGCGTTGGCCAGATAGTCGGGCGTCCGATCCACATTGGCATAGAAGGGAACCAAGGCATTGAAGGCGTTGGATCCGTAGGACATCCATTGGATGGCCCGGCAGGATTCAGGCCGGTAGGGGCGCAGCTGGATCAGGGCCAGCTGGTCGTTGCGGTTGATGCCGATGGGCCGGTAGAGCCCTTTGGTGTGCTCGTCGCCGGTCCGCCCATAGGGATCGTAGGGCGTGCCCTGGTAGTGGGAGCTGAGCAGATACTTGACATCCTCCACAGTAATCAGACGCTCGGGCTGGCGGCACCAAGGGATGTTGTCACTGGTGGGGGCATGATCAGCATCCGGTCCGTCCCAGATCTCGTCATAGGGGTTGAGGAAGCGCTGCATATACCAGGCCCGGGGCGTGTTGTAGACATGATCCGAATCGCTATGGGATCCGAAAGCGTCACGCGGATTGAAGGGCGAGGCCGACTCCACGGCAAGATTCAGGTGGTTGTCGGCGATGAACCCCCGCAGGTCGGCCGAGCAAAGGTGATCGGTCTGCTCCCCGAAGGCGTCGTCCAGATCGAACTCGTCGATGCCCAGCTGGTTGGGCATGGTCACATAAGAGTCATCGGGCACCCGCTTGGCGATCCAGTGATGGCCGCCTATGGTCTCCATCCACCAGATCTCGTCCACGTCGCTGAAGGCAATGCCATTCATCTCATAGGTGCCGTAACGCTCCAGCAGGGAGCCCAGCCGCAGGACACCTTCCCGCGCCGAGCGGATATAGGGCAGGACGATGGTGACCAGGTCCTCCTCGCCGATGCCCCCGGGTACCTCGGCCAGGTAGCCTTCATCGCCCGGACGGCCCTGGGCGGGGGTGAGTTCCACCAGCGGATCGGCGCCCAGCACACGCTCGTTGGTAGTGATGGTCTCAGTGGCTGACATGGCCACGTTGGCGCTGTTGACGCCTGCTTCGGCCCATAGCCCTTGATCGAGCACGGCATTGGGCACCGAGGTGTAACGCATGGGGTCCTCGGGCAGATCCATCTCCAAGTGGCTGATCACGCTGCGGTAGTGCCGTGGCTGCTGGTCGGGAGCGACCAGGACGAAGCGCTTGGGACGGAACTCCCCGTTGGCTGAATCCTCATTTCGGGCGATGATGGTGGATCCGTCATAACTGGCGTGCTTGCCTATCAGAAGCGTGGTGCAGGGCATATAAGCGTCTTCCTTTGTCTGATTGCGGTCAACTGTCATCACCAGTCCGGATGCCGGGGAATGCCGTTCCAACCGACTACGTGGGCAGGCAGGGATGACGGCCGTCTGCGCACTTGGGGCATGGCCTCACTCTAGTGCCAGACCGCCCCAATATCGGTCCCAATATCAGGGGATGTGCGCTAAATCAAATTCTCATGCATCGGCTGGCAGCCAAACCCGAGCTGCAGCGGCTACAGGCTGGGCGGAATGAACAGCATGGACCAGGGCGTTCAGCCAGAATCCCTCCTCCAGATTCGGCAGAGCTTCCTTCGTGGCCCAGACCGACAGCACATAGTCATGAACCTGATCTGGAGGGGTGGGGCCGTTGTAGCGCATGAGCACGGCGGGATCGTCGGCGATCTCCTCCTCCATGACCAGCGGCGAGGCGGCCGAAGTCCGGCCCTGAGGCACACCGGGAATCAGATTGGGCAGGTTTCTGGAGAAGTCCTCGGGAATGGCCAGAACAGAGCCTCCGTCCTCATCAGGCTGCAGGGCAGCCAGAGCTTCTACAGGCAGGTTGGCCAGGGACCAGTGGATCCAAGGGAAGCCGCAGACCGGCACGGAATCAGGATCCACCAGCATCCAATGCAGGTAACGAGCCTCCTGGGGTACATCCTCAAGTCGGAAGGGGAAGGAGACTACAGGACGTCCCTTGCGTGTAAGGGACTGCGGGGCACGCTTGGCGTACCGATCGGGAATGGTGCCGAAATCTGTGATAATCCTCATGGTTCGATTCTCGCCCGCCCCAGTGACGGGGTCAAGTTCATCCGTTAAAGACGCTTGGAGCAATAAAGCCCATCGCGCTGGGTCAAAATGCAAGAGTCGCCCGTTTCCCTCCACGCAGAAAGGAAACGGACGACTCTGAGTTGGGGCGGAGAAAGGAATCAGCAGGACCTTTCTCCTGGCGCCTGCAGGGCGCGCTTGCACATGCCTATTCGGCTTTTGCTGCCTTGGCGGCCTTGGCCTCGGCGCGGGCGGCCTTGGCGGCTGCACGAGCCTGAGCCTTGGCCTCCTTCTCTTTAGCCTCGACATCAGCGATGAACTCAGCATGCTTGGCGGCAGGCATCCATCCGGTGTTGACCACCTTGACCTGCCAGATCCAGGCCAGGGCGAAGATCACCACAGCCAGGACCACCAGGACCACGGCCCCGGCAGGGATACCCAGCTGGGCCAGCTTGCCGACCACGGTGCCGTACCAGGCGAAGTCGGCATCGCCGAAGGTGGCGTTGGACAGGCCGAAGCTGCCCAGAACCGTCATCAGGATGGCCGGCAGGAAGGTTATCAGCAGACCATTGATGAAGCCACCGACCACGGCTCCGATGCGGCCGCCGGTCGCATTGCCGAAGACACCGGCACCGCCGCCATCGAAGAAGTGGGGCACCATGCCCGGCAGGATCAGGGCCAGACCCCAGACAGGCCCGAGCCAGACGGCGATGATGACCAGAGCCACCAGACCACCGGCGAAGGAGGCCAGGCAGCCGATCAGGGATGCGTTGGCACCGTAGGGGAAGACAATGGGGATGTCCAGTGCAGGACGGGCGCCGGGGACCACCTTGTTGGCGATGCCCTGGAAGGCGGGCACCAGCTCGCCCAGGATGATGCGGACGCCGTAGAGGATGATGCTCACGCCGATGCCGAACTGCAAGGCCTGGGCGAAGGCGGCCATGAAGAAGGCTCCCCAGTTGGCCGGGTGCGATGGGAAGACCGCGAAAGCGGCCTTGGCCGGCACCACAAAGGCGGTCCAGACAGCGAAGACCAGGTAGAGGACGACCATGAGCAGGGTGGTGGAGACCATGGAATCACGCAGGAAGCTCAGCCCCTTGGGGAAGTCGATGTCCTCGGTGGAACGCGACTTCTTGCCCACAGCGCTGCCGACCGCGCCCGAGACCACGTAGCCCAAGGTGTTGAAGTGGCCGATGGACAGCTTGTCGCTGCCGGTCACCCGGTTCATGTATGGCTGGGCGAAGGCGGGCATGGCCACCATGATCACGCCCATGAGCAGGGAGCCGATCAGCACGATGAGCAGGTTGTTGCCCTTGCCGAACCCGATCGAAAGGACCAGGGCCAGCAGGGTGGACATGAAGACCATATGGTGGCCGGTCAGGAAGACGTACTTGAGCGGGGTGAACCGTGCCAGCAGGATCATGACGATGAAGCTGAGCACGATGATGTAGGCGGAGGCTGCGCCGAACTGGCTGGAGGCCTGGGCCACGATCACCTCGTTGGTGGGGACGACCCCGTGGGCGCCAGTGGCCTTGAAGACCAGCTTGCCGAAGGGATCCAAGGCGTTGGTCACCACGGTGGCGCCGGCGCCCAGGATCAGATAGCCCATGGCCGCCTTGAGGGCACCCGAGATGACCTGGCCTGCGCTCCGTTTCAGGGCGATCAGGCCGATGGCCGCCACGATGCCAATCAGATAGGCGGGCACATTCAGAATCTCCTGGCTGATGAAGTTCAGCACCGCAAGGAAGACATTCATTGTTTGTCCTTACTATTTCTCTCTTGTTCTTACCGCGAAAGAGCGGGCGTCCCATCGGCCTGGCGATGACGAATGCCCGCCGGACGCATCAGTCGGCGTACTGCTCCAGGATGCCCTTGATCTCGTCCTTGTCCATGAAGTTCTGGACGGTCTCGACCGGGGTGGTGGTCCCCTCCAGCTCGGGCGCCAGCTGGGGCGAGGTCAGCACCAGGTCGTTCATGTTGGCCGTGCCCTTGGCGCTGCCCGCGTCGGAGGTGGTCACGGTCACGTCCATGCCCAGCTCCGACGCCACCTGCTCGACGTTGACCTTGAGCAGGACCGAGGTGCCGATGCCGTTGCCGCATACGCAGAGAATATCCATGAGTTGCTCCTTTGTTCCTTGTTTGCTTTTACTGCTTCTTGTTCACGATTCGAGAATGGCGCGGACCTCGCCAGGGGTGCCGGCCTTGGCCAGCTGCTCAGTCTTCTTCGCGTCGGTCAGCGCACCGGCGATGGCGGACATCACCTGCAGGTGCTCCTGCTCATCCCGTCCGGCCAGACCGATCACCAAAGAGACCGGATCGTTGGCCTTGTTGCCGAACTCAACAGGCGTGGACAGCCTTACCCAGCTCAGGCCGGTTCCCAGGACCGCCTCGCTGGGCCGGGAATGGGCCAGAGCCAGACCGGGGGCGATGACGATGTAGGGTCCCATCTTCTCGACGGTCTCGATCATCTGGTCCGTGTAGGCATCGGTGGTGAACCCGGAGGCCACCAGCCTGTCGCCCGCCTTGCGGATGGCATCCCGCCAGTCAGTCGCCGGTACATCCAGGGCGAAGGATGTGTCGGGAAGGAAGGCTTGGAAATCCGTCATGTCTGCTCCTTGCTCGTGCTGTTTGACTTGCTCGATTGCACTAGATCCGGTGGATTTGTGTGAATCCGGCCGACTGCTCACCACCCTTGGGGATGATAGAACTCCCCGTCCACAGCCTTGGCGGCCAGCGCCTTGGCCTCGTCCATGGTGTGCTTGGCCAGTTCGGCGCGGACATCATCCAGAGCGACCGGCGTCATAGACAAGCTGGTCACACCGATGCCGGCCAGGACCACGGCCAGATCCGGATCGGCAGCAGCCTCGCCGCAGACTCCGACAGGCATGTTATTGGCCTGACCGGCGTCAGCAATGAGCTTGATGGCCCTCAGGACGGCAGGATGCCAGGCGGTCTGATAGGAGGCGACCGAGCCCAGTGTGCGGTCGGCGGCCAGCGTGTACTGGGTCAGATCGTTGGTGCCGATGCTGACGAAATCGGCCACCTTGGCCACCTTGTCGGCCATCAGTGCAATCGAAGGAACCTCGGCCATGACGCCTACGCGCTTGAGCCCCTTGCTCTTGCCCAGACGGACGAAGTAGTCGGCCTCGTGCTCGTCAGCGACCATGGGCGCCATGACCCACAGGTCAGCATCGGTCTCGGCATCAGCCCGGGCCAGGGCCTCCAGCTGATCCTCCAGGACCTGGCTGTGGACCTTCAGCGTGCGCAGACCACGCAGCCCCAGGGCAGGATTGGGCTCGTCGGCCTGGGTCAGGAAGGGAAGAGGCTTGTCGGCACCGGCATCCAGCAGGCGGATGACCACCTTGCGGCCAGGGAAGCGTTCAAGAAGAGCACGGTAGGCCTTGGCCTGCTCCTCGACGCCGGGAGCCTGCTCGTTGCCCAGGAAGAGGAACTCCGAGCGGAAGAGTCCAACCCCTTCGGCGCCATACTCCAAGGCCGGATCAGCATCCGCGGGCTTGCCGACATTGGCCAGGAGGGGAATCCTGGTTCCGTCCTTGAGCTGGCCAGGGCGGCCTCGCAAAGCCTTGGCCTGATCCGCTTCACGTCGGGCCTGCTCAGCCTTCTCGATCTGCTCCTGGTTGGGATCGGCAGTCACCTTGCCGGCAGCTGCATCGACGATGACCGTCTGTCCGTCGGACAACCCGGCTGCGTCCTGAGCGCCCACGACGGCGACGATCCCCCTGGACCGGGCCAGGATGGCGGTATGACTGGTCGGACCACCCTCAATGGTGACAATGGCCAGCACCTTGGTCATGTCCAAGCTGGAGGTGTCAGCCGGAGACAGGTCAGGGGCGACCAGGACGAATGGCTTGTCGCTTTCCGGCACGCCCGGGGCCGGGACACCGAGCAGATGGGCGATGACACGCTGGCCAACATCATGCAGATCGTTGGCCCGCTCCCCCATGTAGCCGCCGATGGCCTGGAGCTTTCCCTCGAAGTCGGCAAAGGCCTCATAGACGGATCGCTCGGCGGTCTTGCCACCGTCCAGCAGGGATCGGATCGAGGTCTTCAGGGCCGGATCCTGGGCCATCTGCGCCAGAGCAGTCAGTATCGGAGCGGCATCCTTGGCCCCCTGCCCGTCCTGGGCGGCCTTGGCGCGTGCAAGCAGATCCTTGTTGACCGATGCCAGAGCGGATTCGACCCTGCCGAATTCAGCATCCGCTGTCAGGCTCTCAGGCCTAGCCTCATCCCCGGGCACATCCAGTCCGGCCGCCATATGGATGACCGGGCCAACGGCAACGCCGCGGCCAATGCCCACGCCTTGGATCTCCATGTCGCACTCCTTAGTGCCTGCCCACTGCGTGTAGGCCGCCCCTGAGGCGAACTGAGCAACGGCAGTGGAAACGTTCTTTAAGCAACGATGTTCAGTATACACAAATTCATTTGTTTTTCAACGGTAATCGTTTTCTGTAATTCCTTTTTGACAGTGGTAAGATAACCAGCGTATTCATCACTCGACATGCCGGTTCAACAAGACCGGCCGTATCTTCAGGAGAGCTGGTCATCATGGCAACAGCACAACGTTCCACCGTCATCACCGACCCGGTAGGCATTCACGCCAGGCCCGCTTCGGAATTCTCGCAGGCAGCCGCATCCAGCGGATGCAAGGTCACCATAGCCAAGGGCGAAGGCAATCCCGTGGACGCCGGCAGCATTCTGATGGTCATGAGCCTGGGCATCGCCAAGGGCGACAAGGTCACCGTGACCGTCGACGGCGATGATGCCGAGTCCGTGGCCGATTCCTTGGTCACCAAGCTGACCCAGGCCGAGTAACCCCGCCGCCAGCTGCAACCGACATCCGCGGAGAGATCTTCGAGGGAACCAATGGGACACACGGCGGACAATAAGCCTTCCATTGCCAACGTCGCAGCTCTGGCCGGAGTTTCCACGGCGACTGTGTCCCGCGTCCTTTCCGGCCACAGACGCAAGAATGACGACATCAGCCGCAGGGTTAGATCCGCGGCCGAGAAGCTCAACTATTCGGCCAACTTTGCTGCCAGCGCACTCCGCTCGGACCGCAGCAGAACCGTAGGGCTGGTTCTGTGCGGCACCTCCGCGGGGCTAGACGGATCCATTCTGGATCTGCTCAGCAGAAGGCTGACCGAACAGGGTCGCTACCTGCTGGTCATATCCGTCAGGGGCGACCAGGAGCGCGAGGCGGCCATCAGATCAATGGCGGCCCGACAGGTCGAAGGAATCATCGTCGTTCCTTCGCCGGACGACGATCCGGTCGGCATGCCCGCTGACCTGCCATCCGGGCTGCCCATCGTCCAGGTTGGCGGCAGACCGGTCTCCTACCACACCAGCTGGGTCGGCATGGACCAGGCCGCCTCCATGCGGCTGATCATTGCCCACCTGGCCGAACAGAACGCGCACGCCGTGGCCTATCTGAGCCGTGAACTGAGCACCAGCGCTGCCTCCGAGCTCTTCACGACCTTCTCCACCCTGACCAACACCTTGGGAATGACTCCTCAGCCGGACTGGGTCCAGTTCGGCCCATGCAGCATGCAACGCGGCCACGATGCCGTCGCAACCATGCTCAGCGCGGGAAACGACCATCCCGATGCCATTATCTGCGGGGACGACTCGCTGGCTCTGGGCGCTCTGATGGCCTGCAACCAACTGGGCTTCCAGGTCCCCGACCAAATCAAGGTGGCCGCCTTCGTGGACAGCCCTGCCTGCCTGGTCAGCAGTCCGACCTTGACCGCAGTCAAGACTCCCCTGGAGGGCATCGTCCAGGAGGCCCTGCGGCTGATCGACGCCAAGGGACAGTCCATTCTGCCATCCCATGTGGCTCTGCCGCCGGCACTGGAGTGCAGGGAATCGACCTGGTCGCCAAGGATCGGCAGCAGCGACATGACCTCGCCAGGCACTTTCGCCTGATGAACCCTTGGGTTTGCACTCAGACCAGCAGGGCGCAGAAAAGGGCCTCGAAGTCCAGGAGCGGCGAACCGTTGGCAGCCAGTCTCCTGCGAGCCCGGGCGATCAGCTGAATGCGATCGATAGCCCCCTGCCTGGAAAGTCTGACGGACAGATCGGCAATTGCCGCCCGATTCTCCAGATTGACCAAGCCGGCCTTCTCCTCGGCGCCGTTCTGCAGGACGCCCACATCCCGGTAGACGCTGGCCAGGGTACTCAGGTTGCGGTCCAGCACATCCCGGGTCAGCCTGGTGACCCGCCGACGAACCTGATCCTTGCCCCCTAAGGCATGGTAGGCCCCGCGCAGCTGCCGGGGAATACGCTCCTTGTCCCTGAGTCCGTTGATCTGCCGGAACTCCCGCTCGTCCCTGGCCACCTCGTCGTCTACGGTGGCGGTGGCCTGATCGCGGGCCGCATCGACCACCCGAGCGGCCAGGACCACGGCATCCGAGGCGCGCCGCAGACCCAGCAGGCCTACCACCAGCTCATCACGGTCGGCCAGAACCTGATCCTTGGTGGCATAGAGACGAGCGATGCCGATATGCCCCTGAGCCAAACGGGCGGCCTTGGCGGCCAGAGGCCGGTCCACGCCCACCTGATCGGTCAGGAAATCGGCCACAGCGGTGTTGGACGGCACCGCTAGGTTGAGCACCCTGGTCCGTGAACGGATGGTGGGCAGCACATCCTGGGCGCTGGGTGCACATAGGAGCCAGATGGTGTGCTCAGCCGGCTCCTCGATCTCCTTGAGCAGCACATTGGTGGTCCGCTCCAGCATCCGGTCCACGTCTTCAATGATGATGACCCGCCAACGCGAGGTTGAAGGCATCTGCTCCGAGGTCATGATCAGCTCCCTGACCTCGTTGATGCCGATAGTGACCTTGTTGGTGGACAGTATGGTCACATCCGGATGGGTTCCTGCCAGGACCTGCTGAGTGACGCGGGTGGGTTGGTCGCTCAGGCCCTGATCCGGACTGATCAGGGCCGCCGCGAAAGCCCGGGCCAGATTGGAGCGTCCTGATCCAGGAGGGCCGCAGATCAGCCAGGACTGCGCCACCTCGTCATGACCCTGCGCCTGAGCGGCCACCGTCCGCTTGAGCAGATCGACCGTGGGCTGCTGGCCCACAATGGCATCCCAGACGCTCATCGGGTCTTCCGCAGCAGGCGGGATCGGAGCAGCCAGCGAGCCGGGGAATCCACAGGAATCGAATCGTCATCAGCATCCCCGCCGACTGTTCCCGCGTCCATGGACTGATCGTCCTGATCATCATCAAGCTGACCATGCAGGTCGTCATCAGCCTCCGGTGCCTGATCGGACCTATCCGCAGCCTGCCCGTCGTCCTCATATCCTGCAGTCGATTCATCATCGTCGGCATCGTCCTGAGCATCGGCGTCATCATTCTCATCATCTACCTGTGGCAGATCAGGCTCGCGGCCCTCAATCAGCTTGTCCAAATCATCTTGGATGACCTGCCAGACCTGGTCGATGGACTGGGTGGCGTCGATAACCAGGAATCGGCCGGGCTCATTCTTAGCCAGCTGTAAAAATGCCTGACGCACATGCTGCTGGAAGTCTTCACCAGCCGACTCCAGCCGATCCGGTTCATGATCCAGACGCGACTTGGACTGAGACGGGTCCGCATCCAGCAGGTAAGTGCGCTTGGGCAGCAAACCCTGACTGGCCCACAGGCTCAGCCGACGAATCACGTCCGCCGACAGATCACGGCCTCCGGCCTGATAGGCCACTGAGGAATCCAGGTAGCGGTCGCAGAGCACAATGTCTCCGCGATCCAGAGCCGGACGCACCACCTGGGCTACATGCTCGGCCCGATCCGCTGCATAGAGCAGGGCCTCGGTCCTGGGGGCCAGATCGTCGGAGGCATCAACCACATCAGTGCCACCGGTCACGGCAACCGAGGGAAAAGCAGCCAAGCCATGCAGAACGAGTTCCCGAATGGTCAATCCGACAGGGGTGCCGCCTGGTTCGCGGGTGACTTGGGATCGCAGTCCGCACTCCTGCAGATAGTCGTGTGCTCGTTGAACCTGGGTGGTTTTGCCTGCCCCATCCACACCTTCGAAGGAAATGAACAAACCATCACTCATGCCTGATGCTCCGTACTCTTGGAAGTCTTGGCGGCCTTGGCCTTCTTAGTGGTTTTGCGGGCGCGAGTAGCCGACTTGCGGGCAGTCGACTTTCGTGCGGTCGACTTGCGAGTGGTCCGGCCGCGCCGCTTTGTGGGTCCGACCGCACGCTTCTCTGCCAGCAGACGGAAGGCCACCTCCGGTTCGATGGACTGGGCCGTGTACTGCTTGGGCAGGGTCCTGTTGGTCTGCCCGTCGGTGATGTAGACACCGTAGAATCCGTCCTTGATGGTGACGGGTTTGCCGCTGTCAGGGTCCGTACCCAGCTCACGAAGAGGAGGCTTGGCCGCGCCCCGGGAACGCCGTCCGTACTTGGGCTGGTCGAAGAGGGCCTTGGCCCCGGACTGGTCAATGGTGAAAATCTGATCCTCGTCGGTCAGCGAACGCGTCTCGGTGCCGCCGTCGGCTTTGGTGGCCGTCAGGTAGGGGCCATAGCGGCCGTTGCTGGCTGTGACGGTGGCCTGGCTGGTTGCTCCCGTCTTGGCATCGGTCAGCTCGATGCTGCCCACTGTCCTGGGCAGGCTGAGCAGCTTTAGAGCATCCTCCAGGGTGACCGTGTCTGGATCCATGGTTTTGAAGAGCGAAGCCATCTTGGGCTTAGGACCTGTTCGCTTGGCCGTCCTTGCAGTCTTAGCGGCAGGTTTCTTCTGTTCGGCCGCTTCCTCTTCTGGGCTGATCAGGGCCACATAGGGCCCGAATCGACCCTTGCGCACCTCAACCCGACCGCCGGTCTCCGGATCCTTGCCCAGCTGACGGGGACCGCCAGCATTGGCTGCGATCAGCTCATGGCCCGCTGCCACCGTCAGCTCGTCCGGAGCCATGGTTGGTGGCAACGAGGCGCGCTTAGGATTGCCGTCGGCATCCAGGTCAGCCGTATCCTCAAGATAGGGGCCGTAGCGGCCGACCCTCACCTGCAGGCCATCGCCTATCTCGATGGTGTTGATCTTGCGGGCGTCGATGTCTCCCAACTGGGCCACCTGCTCCTGCAAGCCCTGATGAGCCTGGTCAGCGTTCTGAGCGGCGCCCGGGCCAGAGCCAAAGTAGAACCGGGTCAGCCAGTCCTTGCCCCGCTCCTTGCCGTGGGCGATCATGTCCAGGCCGTTCTCCATCTGCGCCGTGAACTGGTAGTCCACATACTTGGGGAAATTGGTCTCCAGCAACCTGACCACTGAAAAGGCCAGCCAGGAGGGGATCAGGGCACGACCGCGCTCGTAGACGTATCCGCGATCGATGATGGTCGAGATGATGCTGGCATAGGTGGAAGGCCTGCCGATCTCCTTGGCCTCCAGGGTCTTGACCAGGGAGGCCTCGGTGTAACGGGCCGGCGGCTGGGTTTCATGGCCCTCAGGCTCAAGGGCAACAGCACGAAGCACGTCGCCCTTCTGGACCGGAGGCAGGGAAGAATCCTCATCAGTCTGTTCAGAGCCTGCACCCATGGCTTTGAGGAAGCCAGGGAACTTGATGACGGTGCCTGAAGCCTGGAAAAGGGCTGTGCCCTCCTTGCCCGCCTGCGCCGACAGACGAATGGTGGCTGTGGACCCGGTGGCGTCGGCCATCTGCGAGGCCAGGGTGCGACGCCAGATCAGGGTGTAGAGCTTGAGCTGGTCAGGGGCCAGACGGTCGGCCAGCTCCTGGGGCCTATGGAAGGTGGAACCGGCTGGCCGGATGCATTCGTGGGCCTCCTGGGCGCCGGCGGTCTTGGTCACATACTGCTTGGACTCGGCCGACAGGTATTCGGCCCCGTACTCACGTTCGACCCCCTTGCGAGCAGCGGCAATGGCCTCCTGGGAGAGGGTGACCGAATCGGTACGCATATAGGTGATGAACCCGTTCTCATAGAGCCCCTGGGCAGCGCGCATGGTGGCCCGGGAACTCATGCCCAGCCGATTGCCTGCCGTCTGCTGCAGGGTTGACGTGGTGAAGGGGGGCTGGGGACGCCGCCGGTAGGGTTTGGTCTCCATACCCGTCACCGTGAAATCCTGATTTTTCAGCGTCTCAGCCAGGCTTCGGGCATGCTGCTCATCCAGCTGCAGAACCTGCTCCTTGGCTGCAGCCTGCGTCAGCTGACCCTTGGAGGTGAAGTCCTTGGAGACCGCCAGCCGCTGCTCTCCCAGGCTGATCATATGCGCCTGAAAACCGCCTGACGATGCCGATCCCCCAGCATCCTCCTGCACCAGACGCGCCAGCAGGTCCCAGTAGGAGGCCTTGACAAAGGCCATGCGCTCACGCTCACGCTCCACAATCAGCCGAGTCGCCACAGACTGGACACGCCCGGCGCTCAGCCCCGGACCCACCTTGCGCCAGAGCACCGGCGAAAGCTCATAGCCATAGAGCCGATCCAGGACCCTGCGGGTCTCCTGGGCATCGACCATGTGGGCATCCACGTCCCTGGTGTGCTTGAGCGAATCCTTGATGGCCTCTGGAGTGATCTCATGAAAGACCATACGCTTTACCGGCACCTTAGGTTTGAGGGTCTGCACCAGATGCCAGGCGATGGCCTCCCCCTCCCGATCCTCATCAGTGGCCAGATAGAGCTCGTCGGCGTTCTTCAGCGCCTTCTTGAGCTCGGACACCGTGTGCTTCTTCTTATCATCCACGATGTAGTAAGGCTTGAAACCATCGTTCACGTCTACGCCGAACTTGCCGTAGGCCTTCTTCTGGGAGGCCGGAACCTGCGATGGCTGGGCCAGGTCGCGGATATGGCCCACCGAGGCCATGACCGTGTAGCCCTTGCCCAGGTACCCGCCGATCTTCTTTGCCTTGGTTGGCGACTCAACAATGACGAGCTTATTGCCGGATGCCATGGCCTCTCCTTATATTGTGGTCTTTCGCACGCCATCTTACTCACGAGGTTCCGTCACCATGCAAATCAAGGGGTCATTGTGCATGGGTGTGGATCCCTGGGGTCCATGGTGGATGGATCAGAGACGTTCAGTATGCTCAGCGACAAGCCTCAGTCATTTTGAGGAGGAGCCGGGGGCCGACCGACAAGGCCCATTCTGGTCAGTGGCGAGGCCGTAATCTGCCTCAGCGCCAAAACCAGCCCCAAGGTCAGCGACAGAAGGGAGGCCATCATTATGACGGCCGAGCAATGAACCCCGTAGGCCGTCCACCGGGCGCCGATCTCCAGACCAGGGCTGACCTGCCAAATGACATAGCAGGCATAGAGCATCCCCAGGAACCCTGCTACCAGCATCAAGGTGGCGACAATCTGGATCGAGGCCGAGGACATCCTGGTTCCAGGAACGTCCATCCCGGTGCCGCGAGTGACGGCCAGAGCAATAAGACAGAGACCGACCGGAATAAGCACGCCCATGACCACATCTGAGGGGCGGTGCCAGCCTCCCTGCACCAGCGAGCAGCCCACAGACAGGTCAAAGGCGAACCCCACCAAGGCGACCGGAGCCCTCCAAACACGCGGCACCACACAGAGCAGGGCCAGGACCACCGCCAGAGCCAGGATGGTGTGTCCTGAGGGAGCTGAATTGGCTGTGGGAGCCTGAGAGTGGATCAACACTGGGCGAGGCAGGAAGCGCTTGAGCATACGCGCCGACCCGTAGACCACCAGAGCATACACGGCAATTTGGCCGAGCAGCCACCACCGGCGCCTCACCAGAACAACCGCCAGGGCTGCAAGGCCCAGCACCACGCAGATCACCACTGTCACATAAGGCATGGCGAACAGTCCCAGATAAGCCTCGACAAGGGGAGCCTGATCAAGAAAACCGCGGAAGTTGGTCAGGGCCATGTCATCATAGGTCTGCCCGGGCACAGTCCACACAGCTGCCCACCAGACCAGAGCCGCCAGACCCAGGCAGGCCAGGCCGGCGACCAGGCACAGAACCAAGGCCGAAATCCGGGGGCGAGATGTCAGAGGATCCCGGTCAACATGGCTGCCGTCCGCTTCGGTTTGCTCATTCGGATCCCGGTACCAGGCTTCCTGCGCTTCGCCCTGCTTGTGCTTGTTGGTCATACCTCAAGACTCTAACCAACCCCTGGGTCGACAGCCGACTCCCCGTTCGACGGACGCGTTCCCTTCACGACTTCAGCCAGCCCAGGCAGGACACCTATGAAAAACTCCCACGCACCCGCCAGAGGCCACTTACCCTTGCTGCATTCCTGCCCTGGGGGGATTGGGTGACATAACGCCACGTGAGAGCAAGTCACCATGATAGCAGACAGCTTCCACTTGTCCACTGAAAGGCACCGAACCCTCCGTGTCAGGTGCGCATTCAGTTGACATCGCCGCCCGCCGTTTCCCCAACCAGGCCCGTCCGCTAGCATGTAAACAGCAGGATCGCCGTACTCCAGCGGTTGATCACGGATCATGCCGGACCCTGACAACAGACAATAGGCACCCCGGCATCACAACGACAAGGGATGGATGGCTGAAAACGAATGGCTGACATGGATGCTGATTTGGTGATTGTGGGCGCTGGACTGTTCGGTCTGACCGTGGCCCAGCAGGCAGTCGAACACGGCGGGGCCCGGGTGCGGATCATCGACGTGCGCGACCACATCGGCGGCAACGCTTACTCCTATATGGACGAGGAGACCGGGGCCGAAATTCACAAGTACGGCGCGCACCTCTTCCACACCTCCAACCGCAAGGTCTGGGAGTATGTCAATCGCTTCACCGAGTTCACCGACTACACCCACCGGGTCTATACCACCCACAAGGGCGAGGTCTATCCCTTACCCATCAACCTGGGCACCATCAACCAGTTCTTCCACGCCCACTACACCCCCAAGCAGGCCCGCGAACTGATCCGGGAGCAGGCCGGCGAGCTGGCCGGAACCGACCCGGGCAACCTGAACGACCAGGGGATCAGCCTGATCGGCCGCCCCCTCTATGAGGCCTTCATCAAGAACTACACGGCCAAGCAGTGGCAGACCGACCCCTCCCAGCTGCCCGCCTCCATCATCAAGCGGCTGCCGGTGCGATTCAACTACGACAACCATTACTTCAAGGACACCTGGGAGGGCCTGCCCAAGGACGGCTACACGGCATGGTTCGAGCGGATGATCGACGACCCACGCATCCAGGTGAGCCTGAAAACTGACTTCTTCGACGACTCCCAGCCCTGGAACAGGGATGCTCTGGTGGGGCAGGTCCCTGTGGTCTACACGGGCCCGGTCGACCGCTACTTCGACTACCGCCTGGGCGAGCTCAAGTGGCGGACCGTGGACTTCAAGGAGCGTCGCTACGACGAGGACGACCACTTCGGCTGCCCGGTTATGAACTTCTCGGATCCTGACGTGCCCTACACCCGCGCCATCGAGTTCAAGAACTTCAACCCCGAGCGCTACGACCGGCAGAACCATGAGCGCACCGTGGTCTGGGAGGAATACAGCCGATTCGCCGGCAAGGGTGACGAACCCTACTACCCCATCAACACGGGCGACGACCGCGCCCTCTACACCCAGTACAAGCAGCTGGCAGCCCAGCAGCCGAAGGTGGTCTTCGGCGGCCGCTTGGGTACCTACGCCTACTACGACATGCACCAGGTCATCAATTCAGCTCTGGATGCCTGGGACAAGCGGATCGCCCCCCTGGTAGGCCATACCAAGGACTGAAACCCTGATTGCACTCCTGACGATCTTCCAGGGGCAATTCAGAGGGAATCCTTGAAGGGAGTCTGAGACTGAAGAACTCGGCGCCAGGTTGAGCCAGCAAATCCGAAGCCGCTGTTCCGTTCAGAATACAAAGAGGCCGGCCGCCTATGAAAAGCGACCGGCCTCTTTCCAGACCAAGCATCTACCATTCATGCCTCCGGGGCGACCTTGGAAGAGGCGCCCCAGACGTCAATCAGTCAGAATTTGCAGGCTCAGGCGTGCCAGACGTCCTTGCCGTTCTCCTTGGCGGCCTTGACATCGGCATCCAGGGCGCTCTCGTCGCCCTCCACCTTGCCGGCGATGTAATCCTCGACCAGCTGGCGGGCCTCGTTGTCCTCATGCTGAACAGCCGGGGACTTCATGAAGTAGGAGCTGGGCGCCAGCACCGGGCCGGCCAGGTGGCGGTCCAGGGCGATCTTGGCGGCACGCAGGGCATCGATGACGATGCCGGCCGAGTTGGGCGAATCCCAGACCTCCAGCTTGTACTCCAGATTCAGCGGGACATCACCGAAGGTGGTGCCCTCCAGGCGCACAAAGGCCAGCTTGCGATCATCCAGCCAGGCCACATAGTCGGAGGGCCCGATGTGGACGTTGTGGGGATCCATATCGTGGGGAACGATGGAGGTGACCGCACGGGTCTTGGAAACCTTCTTGGACTCCAGACGAGAGCGCTGCAGCATGTTCATGAAGTCCATGTTGCCGCCCACGTTCAGCTGGTAGGTGCGATCCAGGCGCACGCCGCGATCCTCAAAGAGGCGGGCCATGACACGGTGCGTGATGGTGGCGCCCACCTGGCTCTTGATGTCATCGCCCACGATGGGCAGGCCGGCATCGCGGAACTTCTGGGCCCACTCGGGGTCGGAGGCGATGAAGACAGGCAGGCAGTTGACGAAGGCGCACCCGGCCTCGATGGCGGCGGTGGCGTAGGCCTTGTCAGCCTGCTCGGAGCCGACAGGCAGGTAGGAGACCAGCACATCGACCTTCTTGTCACGCAGAACCTGGGCCACATCCACGGGCTCGGCATCCGACTCGGTGATCATCTTGCTGTAGTACTCGCCCAGTCCATCGCCGGTCGGCCCGCGCAGGACCTCCACGCCCTTGTTGGGAACGTCGCAGAACTTGTAGGTGTTGTTCTGCGAGGCGAAAATGGCCTCGCTCAGGTCCTTGCCGACCTTGAGGGAATCCACGTCGAAGGCGGTCACGAACTCCACGTCACGAATGCGGTAGCCTCCGAAGTTGGCGTGCATGATGCCGGGGATCTTGTCATCATCCTTGGCGTCCTTGTAATATTCGACTCCCTGTACCAGCGAGGAAGCGCAGTTGCCCACGCCCGCTATAGCTACACGGATGCTCATACAAACTCCTCTGATTTACTGAGTTATTTCCAACCTAAGCATACCTTCTCCCGATGGATTGCATGGTGGAATGGAGCCTCATATGCGTGCCAGCCGGCAGGACAGACCTCCAGGGAGGGCACAAACGTACGAAAATGATGAACGTTCAGCCCTAGGTCGAACAGTTTTCAGCCCTGCCGGATAGCGTGGTTGGCATGGCCAATCAGACTCGTTCAGTCAGTTCGACCTCGCCCACCCGCAGGGCCCAGTCCGGGTCGCGCGGAGGCGGCAATCGCACCGACATCCCCACCTCGCGGCATGCCGACCGGAACCCCCGGGGTAACGGACCCCGCCGGGGACGACGTCGCAAGTCACATCGTGTGCTTAAGTGGATCCTGGCCCTGTTGGGACTGGTGCTGGTCGCCGGAGCGGCGGCCTTCGCCTACCTGTATCTGACCACCGAGATCATCCCGCCGGAGAAGCAGGCCCTGGCGCAAAAGACCACGGTCTACTATGCGGACGGCACCACCCCCATTGGCACCTACGCCGACCAGAACCGGCAGATCATCGACTGCACGGTCCTTCCCAAGTACGTGGGCAATGCAGTGGTCGCCTCGGAGAACCGCTCCTTCTATAAGGACAACGGCATCGACCTCAAGGGCATCGGCCGGGCCCTGCTCAACAACGTGACCAAGGGCACCCGGCAGGGCGGATCCACCATCACCCAGCAGTATGCCGAGCGCTACTATCTGGGCGAGACCACCTCATACAAGGGCAAGCTGCGCGAGGCCATCCTTTCCCTGAAGATCTCCCGGACCGAGAATAAGGACACGGTTCTGTGCAACTATATGAACACCATCTACTTCGGCCGCGGCGCCTACGGTATCCAGGCCGCCGCCCAGAATTACTTCGGCAAGGACGCCAAGGACCTGACCATGCCCGAGTCGGCCATGCTGGCCGGCATCATCCCCGCCCCGGCCTCCTGGGATCCGGCGATCAACCCCAAGCAGGCTGAATCGCGCTTCCACCGGGTGCTGGGCATCATGGAGGAAGACCACTACATCAGCCACAAGGACCGGGTCGGCGCCCAGATGCCGCAGACCATCAAGTACTCGCCGGAGAACGTCTACCAGGGGCCCAACGGCTACCTGCTGCGTATGGTGCGCAACGAGCTGTCCTCCGGCAAAAAGGCCCCCTTCACCGCAGACGACCTGGACACGGGCGGCTACCGGATCATCACCACCATTCAGAAAGACAAACAGGATCTGATGTTCCAGGTGGCCAGTCCAACCACCGGCAACAAGCACCAGCCACCCACCCTGCAGACGGGAGGGCTCTCGGTCGACCCCAAGACCGGCGCTATCATCTCCTTGTACGCGGGGGACGACTATCTGACCCACCAGCTCAACAATGTGGACCAGGCCACCTTCCAGGTGGGTTCGACCATGAAGGCCTACACCCTGTTAGGGGCCATCCAGGATGGGGTCAGCCTCAACACGGTCTTCAACGGCAACTCTCCACGCACCTTCTCCAGCGTGGGCAAGTCCGTCGCTAATGCCGGGCAGGTCAGCTACGGGTACATCAACCTCTACTCGGCCTTCGCCAACTCGGTCAACACGGTATTCATGGATCTGGGCGAGCACGTGACCTCGCAGAAGACGGCCCAGCTGGCACACACGGCCGGCATCACCGGCAAGATCGACGACACGACCACCTTCGACACGCTGGGTCTGGACGCCCTTTCGGTCTATGACGTGACCCAGGGCTACGCCACTCTGGCCAACGGAGGCAAACGACCCCTGCTGCATCTGGTGGCCCAGGTCAAGGACGCCAAGGATCAGGAGCTCTACACGGCGGCCATCCAGTCGGACCAGGTCTTCAACGCCGACCAAGTGGCCCTGCTTCAGAAGGCCATGACCACTACGGTTCAGTACGGCACCGCTTCCTACGCACGTTCCCTGGGCCGTCCCATCGCTGGCAAGACAGGCACAGCCAACGACCAGACAGCCATCTCCTTCATCGGGTTCACCCCCTCGCTTCTGACCACCTTTGCCGTCTGGAACCAAGGACAGGACGGCAGCGCCCTCAAGGTACCTGATGTCTATCAGAACGAGTTCTATCCGGTCCAGCTGTTCACCCAGTACATGAAGTCAGCCTTGGGCAACAGCCCGGTGGAACGCTTCCCTGCGGCCGAGGACCATGGCAAAATCGGCGGTCCGGACGGCAGCTGGGGCACCGGGTACAAGCAGAGCTACTCCTATACGCCCAAGCGCAACTACAACTACGAATACGCGCCTCAGCAACGCTACCAGCAGCAGACAGTCCCCCAGACGGAGTCAGGAGCCGGAAGCGGTTCGGGCTCAGGCAATGGGGGCGGGGCCGAAGGCGGCAACGGCGGAACCACCGAGGGCAACTCCGAGTCAGAGTCATCCCAGCAGTAAACCGATCATGACAAACCGGTCCGATCCGAACGAATCAGTTGCGTTCGGATCGGACCGTAAGGCTGGCCGGGGGTTGCTTACCCCCATGACCTCTAACCGCGCTGGAAGCGGTTGAGGGCCGAGATGATGGCCTTGAGGGAGCTGGTGGAGATGGACGAGTCGATGCCCACGCCCCAGATCACCCGGGACCTGGCCGGTTCGCCCACCTGGCACTCCACGTAGGAAGCCGCCAGAGCATCCGTGCCGGCGGTCATGGCATGCTCGGCGTAATCCAGGACCGAAACGGTCTGATCCAGGGACTTGAGCGCATCCAGGAAGGCCGCAATAGGACCGTTCCCATGTCCCTGAATACGACGGCGCTCCTCAGGATCGCCCGGAGCAAGCCCCCGGTCCAGCAGGGTGGCATCGAGAACAGTGTCGGAGCCGTCCTCGCCGGAGGTGACTGCCACATTCAGGAGCTTGAAGCGCCCCCACTGCTGCAGGGTTTCGTCGCGCTGGTCGGCCATGGACTCGCCGCCGACCACGCTCCCACCGGCTTCCACGGGCAGATACTCGTCCTTGAAGAGCCGCCAGATGTCGGCATCCTTGACCTCGCGCTTGGTCTTGTCGGCATAGCTTTGAACCAGCCGCTCGAACTCCACTTGGAGGCGCTTGGGCAGATCCAGATGATGGTTAGCCTTGAGCAGGTAGGCCATGCCGCCCTTGCCCGACTGGGAGTTGACCCGGATGATGGCCTCGTAGTTGCCGCCCACATCTTTGGGATCGATGGGCAGGTAGGGAACCAGCCAGAGGAAGTCGTCGGGGTTGGCGTTGGCGCGCAGAGCCGCCTGCTGCCGGGCATCCAGCCCCTTCTTGATGGCATCCTGATGGGAGCCGGAGAAGGCTGTGAAGACGAAGTTGCCCACATAGGGGTGCCGCTCGGAGACGGCGATCTGATTGCAGTACTCCACCGTCCGACGGATGCCGGGCATGTCGGAGAAGTCCAGCTGGGGGTCGATTCCCTGGACCAGCAGGTTCAGCCCCACCGTGCAAATGTCGACGTTGCCGGTGCGCTCGCCATTGCCCAGCAGGCAGCCCTCCACCCGGTCGGCCCCGGCCAGCAGGCTGAGCTCGGTGGCGGCCACGGCCATGCCCTCGTCGTTGTGGGGGTGCAGGGAGAGTACCACCGCATCCCGGTCCTTGAGATTGGTGGATATATACTCCACCTCGTCGGCGAAGACGTTGGGGGTAGTCATCTCCACCGTGTTGGGCAGGTTGATGATCATAGGGTGCTCCGGCGTAGGCCGGATCACGTCGATGACCGCGTTGCAGACCTCCAGGGAATACTCAGGCTCGGCACCGGAGAAGGACTCGGGCGAGTACTCGTAGTAGAGATCGGTGCCCTTGGCATCGGCCTCCAGGGAGCGGCAGAGCTCGGCTGCGTCGGTGGCCAGCTTCTTGATGCCGGCCTTGTCCTTGTGGAAGACGACCTCCCGCTGCAGAACCGAGACGGAGTTGTAAAAGTGGACCACGGCCCGCTTGGCCCCACGCAGGGCCTCGTAGGTACGGCGGATCAGATGCTCGCGGGCCTGAGTCAGGACCACGATGGTTACGTCGTCAGGGATCAGCTCGCGCTCTATCAGGAGGCGGATGAAGTCATAGTCAGTTTCGGAGGCCGAGGGGAAGCCCACCTCGATCTCCTTGAAGCCCATGGAGATCAACAGATTCCAGAATCTCAGCTTGCGCTCGGAATCCATGGGGTCGACCAGGGCCTGGTTGCCGTCGCGAAGATCCACCGAGCACCAACGGGGCGCCCGCTTCAGGGTCTTGCCCGGCCAGGTGCGCTGCGGATAGTCAAAGGGAACCTGCTTATTGTAGGCCACATACTTGGTGTAGGGCATGGCACTGGGCTTCTGCGGCGAACCCACGAACCTGGGGGGAGGCAGCAGCAGGTCGTTGTTCCCTCCATTGGACGCCGCGGCCTGGGCCGCAAGATCAAACACGGATGCACGATCCTGATCCATCTCTCCTCCTTCTTTCGTTCGTCGGAAACCACAATGTCACCCGGCTGTAGGTGTTCAGGCAGGCCGAAACCGTACCGGGGGTGCCATTATCTTACCGGAGGAGAGCCGGGACATGCGGTCCGGGTCCGCATTCCGACGCAGTGGAAGGCGAGCGCGCGGAGTCAGGCATAATTTGCGAGGTTGCCAAGAATGCAAAGACCACACGATGCAAGCGCTGACAGAGTGCTCACTGCATACGATTCATAAGATTCAGCGGAAGAGATTCACTGGAAGAGGGAGACGCCGCGGCGACCCTCACAGTAAGCGTTGCCCAGCCAGGTGTGACGCGAGTTAGGCCAGACCGAACCCAGACGGGGGGCGTTCTGGCTCATCCAGATGCTGGGCACGCGCCCATCGGCGCTGTGGGACCCCAGCAGGTTGAAGCCGTTCTTGACCGCCAGCCAGTCGGGATGCTGGGTGGCGATGGCCAGCCCCTCCTCCAAGGTCAAAGGAAGGCGGTCGTCGGAGTCGATCAGCTTGCGGGCCACGTCGGGTTCGCGGTTGGTGTAGCAGGTCCCGGTATGCGGCTCCAGGACGATGTAAAAGGGCCCCTCGGGCGGCTCGAACCCGTTCTGAGGCAGGAAGCTGGCAATGTCGCGCGGGGGCATAGTGGTGAAGCCAGCCATGCGATTGATGCTGGTCCGGGCGATCAGCGACTCGGGCGAGACCAGCTCCCTGGTAGGGATGAGCAGGATCTGCTCGCCCAGCTCAGTGGACTCCAGCGCGGAGATCAGGGGCTGGGCCAAGGCTCTGAAGGCGGCGGCGCTGATGTCCGCCACATCCGGATAGCCCAGGGCCACGATCCGATCCAGTTGCCGCTGCACTTCTTGGGAAGATCTGGTCATGGTCTCCAGTCTAATCGGTGCCCCACAGACAAAGCGGTCATCTCAAAGCCTGTCAGCGAAGTGCTTGCGGGCGATCAGCTCGGCAATCTCCACGGCGTTGAGGGCAGCGCCTTTGCGCAGATTGTCATTGGCCACGAACATGGACAATCCCCGCTTGCCCTCCACAGCCTGGTCCTGGCGGATGCGACCCACGAAGCTGGGATCTTTGCCGGCGGCATCCAGAGGAGTGGGGATTTCCGCCAAACTTACTCCGGGGGCCTTGGACAGCAGGTCACGGGCCTGATCAGGGGGGACATCGTGCTCGAACTCGGCATTGATGCTCATGCCGTGGGCTGTGAAGACCCCTACCCTCACACAGGTGCAGGAGGCGGCCAGATCAGGCAGGTGCAGGATCTTGCGGCTCTCATTGCGCAGCTTCTGCTCCTCGTCGGTCTCCCCGCTGCCATCATCGACCAAGTCACCTATAAAAGGTACGGCGTTGAAGGCAATGGTGCGCACCACCTTGGTGGGCGGGGGGAACTCGATGGCCGATCCGTCGAAGACCAGTCGGTCAGCGCCCTGCTCCACGGCGGTTTTGGCCTCGTCGCGCAGCTGGAGAACCCCGGCACGCCCAGCCCCCGACACGGCCTGGTAGGAGGAGACGATCAGGCGGTGCAGACCGTATGCCTTGGCCAAGGGGCTCAGCACCGGCATGCAGGCCATGGTGGTGCAGTTGGGATTGGCTACGATCCGCCGGGGGATAAGATCCAGGTCCTCGGGGTTAACCTCAGACACCACCAGGGGGACCTCGGGATCCATCCGCCAATGGGAGGAGTTGTCGACCACGTAGGCCCCGGCCTCAGCGAAGCGAGGAGCCCAGGTTCCTGAAGTCGAGCCACCGGCAGAGAAAATGGCCAGATCGATCCCGCTCAGGTCGGCCTGCTCCACGTCCTCGACCGTGATGGTCCTGTCACGCCAGCGCAGCTGCTCTCCGGCAGACCGGGACGAGGCCATGAATCGCAAGTCAGCCACCGGGAAGTCCCGTTCGTCCAGCATGCGGCGCATGACCATGCCTACCTGGCCGGTGGCACCCAAAACGGCTACATTGATGCCACGACGTCCGTTGTTCGCCAAATCAGCCTTATCCGTCATTGCTCTCTCCTTCTCGCTCAGCGACCCGTGCCGCCATAAACGACCGCCTCGACCTGATCGGCATCCAAGTGGAAGGCCGTATGGATGGCCCGCACCGCCTCGTCGAGATCCTGGATGGGCACCAGGGCGGAGATGCGGATTTCGGAGGTCGAGATCATGAGCACGTTGATATGTCGGTCGCTCAAGGCCCGGAAGAAGGTGGCGGTGATGCCCGAATGGGTTTTCATCCCTACGCCTACCAGGGTCACCTTGCCCACCTCGGGATTGATGTCCACTGATCGGAACCCCAATTGCTCGCGGGAGTCATCCAGCATGGGGACCACCTGATCAGCCTGAGCGGACGGCAACGTAAAGGAGATGTCCACGGTGCCGGTAGCCGCCCCAGCCTGGACGATCATATCGATGTTGATGCCGCCCTCGGCAAGGATGGTGAAGAGCTGTGCGGCCACGCCAGGTCGGTCGGGCACGGCCCGCAGACTGACCTGAGTCTCACTGCGGTCGTGGGCAACCCCTGAGATGATGGGTGACTCAGGGCCGTTCAGGTCCGGGAACAGGTCACCCATGGATTCGCCGTTGGTCATGTCCTTCCTTCCGTCATATCCCGTCACTTGTCAGCGCGTGCGGCGGGGCGATCCGGCAGCTGGCCGGTCTCCAAATTGGGAATCTTGTCAGCATCGACATCGTCGGGCATGATCAGCGTGCCTGGACGATGGGAAAAGGAACTGCGCACATGGATGGGCATGCGGAAGCGCTGGGCATACTCCACGCAGCGCAGAGCCAGCACCTTGGATCCGCCGGCCGCCATCTCCAGCATCTCCTCATATGAAATGCGGGCGATTCTACGGGCGGTGGGCACAATGCGCGGGTCGGCGGTAAAGACGCCATCCACATCGGTATAGATCTCGCAGACATCCGCCTTGAGTGCCACGGCTAGGGCCACAGCCGAGGTATCCGAGCCGCCACGACCCAGGGTGGTGGCGTCGCCATCGGGGTTGACTCCCTGGAAGCCCGCCACAATTCCCACCTCGCCTCGGTCCAGGGCCTTCATGACACGCTGAGGTCGGACATGGCGGATGTGGGCTGCGCCGTAGCGGGCATCGGTCATGAATCCCGCCTGCGAGCCGGTGAAGGAATGGGCGCGCTCGCCTTGCGCATGGATGCTCATGGCCAGCAGGCTCATGGAGATGCGCTCACCCGCCGTCATAAGCATGTCCATCTCTCGGGCTGGAGGATTGGAATCCACATCCATGGCCTGGTCAATCAGATCGTCAGTGGTGTCCCCCATAGCGGAAACCACCACAGCGATGTCATTGCCGGCGCGCTTGGTGTCAATGATGCGCTTGGCCACACGCTTGATGGAGTCCGAGTCCGCCACCGAGGACCCGCCATACTTCTGAACGATAAGTGCCACTGCTGTTCCATCCCGCGACGGTTAAGCCACTAGACCATCATCTGCAACATGTTGATTACATGGATTATACGAACGACACCGTTCTATCAGACCCCCTCCACCAATATGCGAAACATTGACGGCAGCCAGGGAACTCGTGAATCAGTGACCGCAGGCCTTACAGATCGCGACGGCCGGATATTGCCCGGCCAAGGGTGATCTCATCGGCATATTCCAGATCGCTGCCGACGGGCAGACCGCTGGCCAACCTGGTGACCCGCAGATCCAGAGGGCCCAGCAGCCTTCCCAGGTAGGTGGTGGTGGCTTCGCCTTCGATGTTGGGGTCCAAGGCCAGCATGACCTCCTTGACCTGATCCGTCCCCAACCGCTTCAAGAGCTCGGGAATGCGCAGATCGCCAGGCCCGACGTTGGACATAGGGTCGATAGCCCCGCCCAAGACATGATAAAGGCCCCGATACTCTCCGGTACGTTCGATGCTCATGACATCCTTGGGCTCCTCGACGACGCAGATGATGCTGCGGTCACGACGCGGATCCTGGCAGATAGGGCATGGGCTGGTCTCGCAGACATTGCCACAGATCTCGCAAAACCGAACCTTCTCCTTGGCGGCGACGATAGCATCGGCCAAATCCTGAGCGCTACGCCGATCGGCTCCCAGAATGTAGAAGGCGATGCGCTGCGCACCCTTGGGACCGATGCCCGGCAGTTGCGCAAAAGCATCGATCAGCTCTTGAATGGCTCCATCATAGGTAGCAGCCATCATTCACCTCCCTGTCGCTGCGCCTGTTCCTGCCGGCGCTTTTGGACATTGATCGGATTCTGGGGATCGTCAGCAGCAAAGTCCTCCACCTTGGTCACGTCGAACAATTTGGTCAGTTCATCCTGGTTCATGGCATTGTCCGCCCCGAGTCTGGCATCGTCCATGGAATAGACATCGTCCTCAGGATCCACTGACGGCCTTAAGGCCTGGGAGGAGACTGCAGCAGGCGAGGCCCCATCCTGATCGGAACCACTGGAGGACGGACTAGCAAAGCCTGCCGGCACTCTCCCTCTCTCAGCTCCAGCGGCCTTTGCAATTGCCTGGGGGCCATCCGAACCGCCGGCAGACTCGGAACCGTGATCGTCGCTCTGCGCATCCGACAAGGTTGATGTGCCAGTCGCCATGGCCCCTTCACCGGAAACCGATCCAGCTCCCAATGTCGGAGCCGAAGTGGCGCTCGAGACGCCTCCCTGACCGGATGAATCAACCGACTGAGAAGCTTCATGGCCTTGACTGTTGGAGGACTCTGCAGAGACTGCGGCGCTGGTCCCGGAATCGGGCACAGCCCAAGGATCCGTGTCATCGGTCATGTCCGGCAGAGCTACATTTTTGGACTCATGGTCTTTCTGGCCATTGGATCCGTCGCTGCCCTCACCGGGCTGCCAGACCTTTTGCTTCGCATGAGTCGCTGGCATGGGATGGGCCCAGGGATCATCGTCTGGCAATACCGTCGAAGCAGTGGAGCCAAAGCCCGCCGACGGCAACGCTTCCGGAGACGACTGGACCGGACCGCCGACTGGGTGGTGAGCGTCGTCGGAGTTCCCGTCTCCTGCAGCTTCTCCAGGGGTGGACCTCCCCTCCGATGCCGATGCTCCGGCCCCATCCTCATGACCAGCAGATGCCGTCATCTTCCTAGGGGCATGCCCCTGTTCCGTGGCCGCATGAGGCATAACCGCCGCTCCAAGGTTCATGGTGGCCAAACCAGCTCGCGCTAGCGCCACCTCCTTTTTGACCTCTGCACGACGCTGGGGAGACATCCTGTTGACGGACTCCACAGTCTCGCCGTTGGCAGCCGTCCCCGATGGAGCGATCATGGTGGACTGTCCGAACTCCTGGCGAGCGCGGACCATGACGATACGCGGCACCTTGGTCTCCCCGTCAACCGACTGCGCAGCCACAGCCATGGCGAAAGCATGCTGGCTGAGTGGACGGTCAAAGGTCATAGACAGTCGCTGGCGGCCCGATGGGTCTGCTTTCATCGCCACGGTAGGCACACGATCCCGCACCACATACTGGCGTACTTCATCCGGCAGGGCAGCCACCAGTGCATCCCAGCGCTTGTCCAGCTCTGTGCCGGTCGGGATCTCTGTTTCCGGTCCGCGCGAAGCATCATGCTGCGCCACCGGCTGTCGAGCCGGCGAGGAGGGGACTTCCTTGCGCTCGGGTTGGGCAGAGCCGGAATGATCAGGCCGCCCTTCGCCTTCTTGCCTTCCCTCAGCGGGAGAATCGGAATGGGAACCTGCCATGTTCCGCGACCCCGCCGAGGTGGCGGATGTCGCAGCAGACGACGCACCCGCCCCGCCAGACTGTTCAGGGCGAACAGCACCGTCAGCACGACCAGATTGTGATGCTTTGGACGGCCGACCGTTCTGCTGAGACCTGTCAGCGCCAATGAACCCGCTGCGGGCGGGCGCCGGGGCCGCACCACCGGTGGAAGCTCCCCCTGCAACCGTTGCTTGCTCCATAGGCTCGCAACCAATTGCCAGCAGCCTGGCGGCCAGCAGCTCCAAGCGCATCCTAGGTGAAGTGGCCCCGTTCATTCCCGCCAGTGCATCGTTGATGATGTCGGCCATTCTGGTCAGGACCTGCAGATCCAAAGCATCCGCCTGCCGACGCAGATCGGCCACCTGGTCGTCGTCGCCATCTTCGCTCAGCACGCTTTCAGCCCGGTCCCCCGCCAGTTTGAGCACCAGCAGGTCGCGGACATGGGCCAGCAGATCCTCAACGAAGCGCTGGGGCTCGAACCCACCGACGACCACCTTTTGAATGACCCCGTAGAGGCCAGCACCATCGTGGTCGATCAGCGTATCCACAGCTTCGCCGATCAGTGCGGCAGGAGTGAACCCCAGCAGAGCTACAGCCGCATCATAGGTGATGGTGTGCTCGTCAGCGCCTACCATGAGCTGGTCCAATACAGAAAGGGTGTCACGCACCGATCCGCCCCCAGCCCGCATGGCCAACTTGAGGACACCGGGTTCGGCCTTGATGCCCTCCTTTTCGCAGATGCCCTCGAGATAAGGCCCCATGACTTCCTGGGGCACGAGACGGAAGGGGTAATGATGGGTGCGGGAGCGGATGGTGCCGATCACCTTCTCCGGCTCTGTGGTGGCGAAGATGAACATGACGTGTTCCGGCGGTTCCTCGACGATCTTCAGCAGGGCGTTGAATCCTTGCTGGGTGACCATATGAGCCTCGTCCAAAATGAAGATCTTGTAGCGGTCACGCACAGGGGCAAAGCCTGCCCGCTCCCTGAGCTCCCTTGCATCGTCGACGCCATTATGGCTGGCAGCGTCAATCTCCACCACGTCGATGGAACCGGGGCCTCCGGTGGCCAGATCCCTGCAGCTGTCGCATTCGCCGCAGGGATGGCTGGTCGGTCCCTTGGCGCAGTTGACACAGCGGGCGAAAATCCGGGCACTGCTGGTCTTTCCGCATCCCCTGGGACCGGAGAACAGGTAGGCATGGGTCAGCCGATTCTCATCCAGAGCTCGGGTAAGGGGCACGGTGACCTGCTTCTGACCGATGATGCCGTCAAAAGTGTCAGGCCGATACCGCCGATAGAGTGCTAGTGCCATGGTTTAAGGCTATCCATTTCTTTAGACACGTTCGCTTTCCTTCCTAAGGCTTCCGACCATGCTTCCTGTTCTCATTCACAGGGCTCAGGCCCTGCCCGGGCCGACTGGACCAGACGCGGCATCATCGAGACTCCGGTGTCTACCCCCACCGAGACTTTCACGTCGTTCCCATCCACCTGGCAGTCTGTCAGGACCCCGCGGTTGAGACGGGCGACCCGGGAGGCCAGAGTACAGGGCTGCGCCTGCCCTTCGTCCAGGGCGGAAGCTGCAGCCAGAGCCGAGACATCGGCACCGGTGCGTGCATGTGTCCGACAGATCATGAGATTGCCCAGCAGGGCCGCCAGAACCAGACCCAGGCCAACCAGAGCCATCAGCATGATGCCCAGAACCGTACCAGAGCCAGGATCCGAACCTCCTAGCCATGAACCGGTACGCTCCACGCGCGTCCTCCTGACATGTCCGAGCATGACTCATTCCTCCAATATGGCCACGGCATCGCCATGGACCTGTGCAGGCAGCACGCCCATCGGGCCGGAAACCACTGGGCACGACACCCTGACTGCCGTCTGACCGGCCGATGGGCTCAACTTCACTTGAGCATGCGGACCGGCCATCCGGTGCACCAGCCCTTGGGGATCGCCCTTGCCCCGGGTGACGATCAGGTCTCTGGCAGCCGCGTTAGCCGCATCCTGACAAACCATGCCGGTTCTGATCGTCTGGGTCAGCGTCAGCAGTAAGAGAGCCAGAACCATGACGGCGGGAAGAACGATGGCGAACTCGGCCGTTACCGTGCCGCTGTCGGATCGCCACCGTCGTCTCCACTCGGACCGTCTTTCAGCCAGCGGCACTGAGCGCCTTCTTCACCAAACCCATCAGCAAAGTACGCGTGGAAGAGGATTTGACAATGGCCAGCAATACGCCAGCCAACGTGGCAGCTGCCACCATGATCACGGCGTATTCGGCAGTGATGGCCCCCGATTCAGGCCTGGCCAGCACCACACCCATCCGCGCACGCAGAGCACTCGCTGCAGAGTCCATAGCTTGGCTGATGCGAACATACAAAGCCGTTATGAACCGGTTGGAGCGCTGCCTCATTCTTTGCAGCCACCGGGATCCGGCACTGGTAGCAGGCCATGTCTCAGTTGGCACCAATTGCCCTCCTGCCTGTCTAGTCTGCAGATGGAAGACCGTCGCAACCTCCTGTGAATATGTCATCGTTCTCACCTTTGCCTTTCTTGGTCTTCCCCGCCCCGGCGAATGGCCGTTCCTCATAGAGTCGGCATCCGATACCTTTCACTCTGCCCGTTCCAGACCCTCTCTGTCTCCTTGTCAGATGCATGTGGACGAGTGAACCTGCATCGGCAGCCTGTGGACAACTCTGTCAGCATGGACTCCATGCCCTCAGGACATCCGGCCTACGAAGGCCGCAATGCAGGGGATGACTCCGATCAGCACGAAGGCCGGCAGAATACACAGTCCGGTCGGCACCAGCAGCCTGACGGTTATCGCCGCTGTGGCCCGGGCCAGCACGCTGCGGGCATGGTAATCCAGCTGGCGCAGGGTCGTCTCGATACGCGTCAGAGGTGATGATCCCAAACGCCAGGACGGCTCCAGACAGTCAGCCAGGACCTGCACGGACTGCCCATAATCAGGATCCCCGATCGCTCCCGACCAGGACAGATCCCATCCGTTGCCACGTCCGAGCAGGTGAGCCACGCGAACCATTCGAAGCCCATAAGGGCCTGGCAGCAGCCCACCAACCACACCTAGGGCCCTAGGCAGGGAGGCACCCTGACGAACAGCGACTCCCAACAAGGCCAATACCAGGCTCAAGGACGGCGTAGAGACCTGCTCATGGGCTAATCGCTCACTCTGGCCGTCGGATTCCATCAGCAGCAAGGCCACTATGGTCGACAGAGCGGCAATCAGTGGTTTCAGATCCATAGATCCTCCCTGCCCAAATCGTTCATCAGCAGATGTATCCAAACCAGACCAAGAACATAGAAGGCCGCCCCAAGGATCAGACATATAGTTCCCAGGCCTGGGCGACATAGGAAGGTCAACGGTCGCGCACCCATGAACTCTCCCATGATGATGGTCAACACCGGCAAGGTTGACAGGAGACGGATCGTGGCCCTGGGCACAGCAAAGGCTTTTTCCCGGGCCTCATCCAGCGACGCCCTCCGCCTTTGCATAGCTGCCACTGTCCGCAGCCCATCAGAAGCCCGGCAGCCCAGGATGGCGCTGAGCCCATAACAGGCCATCAGAGCCTGGGCCATAATGGTCAGAGTCGGCCCCCGTTCCTGCGGCAGGCATCGGTTCTCCAACATGACCATGACGCGTTCCCGTGTGACCTCCTGGGTGGCGAACCGCCGCCCGGATGCCTCCTCGAAAGCCTCTACCAGACCGCCTCCATTGTCGACATAGGCCAGCAGGGAAGTGACCAGCACCGCCAGGCCGGGCCGATCCGACTGCCTCGAGGGCCTGACTGACATGGCCTTCAGTCGTGCGGCTGCGCTGCCACTCGGCGAAAGCAAGGCCAGAAAAGCAATGGCCGTCAACATTGCAGCCAGCCAGGCTGCAGTCTCATCATTCATAATTCACCTCAACTACGGAACGCTCGCCGGGGCGCTGGTCACAATGCCCCACCGCCTGGCGAACTTCGACCAAGCCGTTCCATATGTAGCGGCCCCTCGGCCCGTCCATGTACAGACGGCCTCCCCAAGTAGCCGGCCATCGGCTGCAGTTGTCAGTCGACCAATTTGAGCGATATGCCTATGGCCGCCGGAACGTTCCAGATGGATAACAGCATCGAACGCTCCCTGCGCCAGAGCAGCCAGGGCCCTCGGCTGCAACCCCGCCAGCAGCCCCAGAGTCGCCAGCCTGGCGGGAACGCGTTCCACGTTGTCGGCATGCAGCGTTGCCATGCCACCCCGATGACCGGAATTGAAAGCCCGCAGCAGATCAGCTATCTCCTCACCCCGACACTCGCCCAGGATGATCCGATCGGGCCGCATGCGCAGTGTGGCCTTGACCAAATCGACCAGCCCCACACCCCCTGCCCCTTCGACGTTGGATTCTCTGACAGCCAAGGAAACCATATTCTCATGGCCGGCGATACGACCCAGTTCACGCACCTCCTCCACGACGACCAGCCGTTGCTCCCGTGGGCACATACCCAGCAAGGCTCTTAGGAGTGTGGTCTTGCCGGCACCCGTGCCTCCGGTTACCAGAATGCTGGCCCGATTGACCACCAGCGCCCGAAGGATGAAGAGCCAGCTAGCGGGACACAGCCCGGCAGCCGCCAGCTCCTCCAGACCTGGCGGGTGTCTGTTGGGCAGTCTGATGGAAATGGCGGCACCCTCGGGTACGAGTGGGGCCAGCACGGCGTGGACTCTGATCCCCTCCCTGCTGGAAGCATCAGCCATGGGCCGGGCATCGTCCAGGCGATGTCCCAGCTGAGCGCATAACTGCACGGCAAAGTCCCTCACAGCTCGAGGGCCCGCGAATCCGGGCCGAAGCAGAACCTCCTCCATGCCCGCGCCTCGGTCGATCCAGACATGGCCCTGCCCGGTCACTGCGATGTCAGTCACCGCAGGATCGTTCGTCAGCCGGGCCAAGTACCCGAAAGTGGGCGGCTGACCGGAATCGTCGTCGGAGAATGGATCTTCATTGCTTTCCCCACTTCCTATGATCATTTGACAGCCCCAGACCGAACCGATTCGCGAGAAGATATCCGTTCTACTTTTCTTTCCCCGACGACGATCATCCCTGCGATCCGCTCAACCAAAGGATGAAGGGCCCGCGCGTAGGCACGCGGCACCCGTTCCAGACCACGCCCATCCAGAACGGATGCCGACAGCTTCGGTTGCGGCTTAAGAACCACGTCCACCGATCGGCCCAGAAAATCCTCCGCCTGTTCCGGGTCGACGCCATGACTGACCCGGTGCTGTGTGGGCATCATTCCAATCAGAGCCATGGGGGGCCTACATGAAATCAATGGGCTGTCTTGGGCTCGATCACCAGCATTGCTCCGGCCGTTCAGAGCATGGAGAAGCGCCTTCGCCCGTGCAAGGCCCAGCACGGTCATGTCCACCATCAACAGCGATGGCAGCCCTTTCAGCGAGCGCAGATTACCCAGACCCCGGCCCCGACCGGCATCGATCAGCAAGAGATCAGCAAATCCAGCCATTGCGCTGACTGCCGCATCCAGATCCCACCAGCCCTGTGGCGGGGCACTCCAAGGATCGTTGCTGAGCAGCGGGATGCCATCCCAGGTCGGCAATTCTTCACGGAGTGCCTGAGGATCCACCCGGCCTAAGGGCGCGTGGATTCGCCCAAGCCGCATGCCAGGCGCCCCCTCGACGCCGACCAGGACATCCATCCCTCCGCCATCCAGGTCCAGATCCACCAGAGCGCATGATAAGGCCATGTCCCGGAGCTGTTTGCCCATCAGAGCCGTCATGGTAGTCAGCCCAATTCCTCCCGAGACCGAGAGAAAGACCAGACCGGCCACGGTGGACTCATATTCAGCATCTTTACCCACACTCCGCCGATCGGACAGGATGGGTTGCTTGAATCGAACGGCATCCTCGCCTTGCAGGCGACCTGATCCTGAGGATCCCGGAAAATCAAACTGTCGGGCCACGCCCGCCGCTCTTCCTGGTCGGTGTTCCGGAGACAACCCGACTGAATTAAAAAAGCGTGGAGTCCATTCGGGCGCTCGCCCTTTCATGCTGCCTTGTATCATCATCGGCGGTCTACCTATGCTCATTCCAGTCATGGCTCCCAGTACACCCGCCCCCTGGCATCAGCACCAGTCCCCAGAGCTTATGTGGTCGAATGACCCCATGTTTCCACATCGCTTCACCTTCACTGTGCATAAATCCATCGAGATCACGACACGCCTGAAACTACAGCATTTTTAAGCCCATACCCATGAAAGGCCACAGATGATCACAGGGAAGCAACAGATTCCTCCAAACTTGGCATATTCAGCCCGCCGTAATGCACGCAATCGCACAAAAGACCAAGCCGACTACTTGCTTCGCCCCAACTGCCAGTCATGCTTGCCAGCGGCCTGAAAACTGGCATAATGGCATATACAAGGACGGTTCGAAAACGCGGAAGCCCACAAAGTGTATGGCCACTAGGACCGATACGTTGAACGGGTGTATAAGACTTGACCGTTGCAACGATGATGTTGTGCAGAGATTCCATCCGGATCGACCTTGTGGGAACGGCCTCCTGCGGGGGGCCGTTCCTATTTATCCACAAGCGTTATCGACGATTGCAGAGGACGGCACCTGCGAATAGAGTGCTATGGTATGGTTCAGAAATTTGACGCACCCTCCAAGGCCTTGCTACGCAGCCAGATCGCGGAGCATATTGCCGAGACCGACGGCCAGGCACGGCATGTATCCAGGCACTCGGATCACCCGGTCTCGCCCTTGCCTGAGGATCGCTATTTCGACCGGGAGCTGAGCTGGCTCAAGTTCAACAAACGCGTGCTTGAGCTGGCCGAAGACGAGAGCGTGCCCCTGCTGGAGCGCGCCAACTTCGCCGCCATCTTCGCCAGCAACCTTGATGAGTTCTTCATGGTCCGCGTGGCGGGTCTGAAGCGTCGCGTGGACACCGGCATCGCTGTGACGGCCGCCAGCGGAATGAGCCCTCGTCAACAACTGCGGGCCATCTCCGAGCAGGCGCACAAACTCCAGGACGAGCATGCCCACTATGTCATCGACCACATCCTGCCGGATCTGGCCGCCGAAAGCATCATCCTGCTGAGCTGGACACAGCTGAGCAGCCAGGAGCAGGAACGACTCACCAACTTCTTCCGCAACCAGGTCTTTCCAGTCCTGACTCCACTGGCCGTCGACCCGGCCCACCCCTTCCCCTATATCTCAGGCAACTCCCTGAACCTGGCGGTCTTGGTGGAGAACCCCACCTCGGGCAAGACCCATTTCGCCCGCGTCAAGATCCCCGACAATCTCTCCCGTCTGGTTCCTGTGGACGATCTGACCGACGAAGAAGGCCGGGAGGAGCGCTACGGGTTCATCACCATGGAGAACCTGATCATCGCCCACCTGGAATACCTCTTCCCAGGCATGATCATCAAAGAGGCCCGCTCCTTCCGCGTCACCCGCAACGAAGACATCGACGTAGAAGAGGACGACGCCGAAAATCTGCTCAATGCTATGGAGAAGGAGCTGCTGCAGCGTCGGTTCGGACCGCCCATCCGCCTGGAGATTTCCGACTCCGCCTCTCCCTTCCTCTCCCAGCTGCTGGCCAGCAAGCTCCGGGTCAACCAGGAGGAGGTCTATCGGCTGCCTGCCCCCTTGGACTGCACGGTCCTGTTCGAGCTGCAGTCCATCGACCGGGCCGACCTCAAGTTTCGCCCCTTCATTCCCACCACCAACCGGCAGATAGCCGAGGTGGAATCCAGCCAGGCCCAGGACATCTTCGCCGCCATCCGCGAGCATGACATCCTCCTTCACCACCCCTATGACTCCTTCTCCACTTCGGTTCAGGCCTTCTTGGAGCAGGCGGCAGCCGATCCGCGAGTGCTGGCCATCAAGCAGACCCTCTACCGGACCTCGGGCAACTCGCCCATCATCAATGCCCTGGTGGATGCTGCACACGCCGGCAAGCAGGTCCTGGCCCTGGTCGAGATCAAGGCCCGGTTCGATGAGGAGGCCAACATCGCCTGGGCTCGTCAGCTGGAACGGGCCGGCGTCCATGTGGTCTACGGGATCGTGGGGCTGAAGACCCACTGCAAGCTCTCCCTGGTGGTCCGTCAGGAGCAGGACGGTCTGCGTCGTTACTGCCACGTAGGCACCGGCAATTACAACCCCAAGACCGCCCGCCAATACACCGACCTGGGCCTGCTGACCTGCGACCCAGTGGTGGGACAGGACCTGACACGGCTTTTCAACCAGCTGTCAGGTTATGCGCCCAAGTCATCCTTCCACCGCCTATTGGTAGCCCCGCGCACGGTTCGCTCCGGGCTGCTGCAGCGGATCGCCCGCGAGGAAGAGACTGCCCTGAACGGCAAGCCTGCATGGATACGAATCAAGGTCAACTCCTTGGTGGACGAAAAGATCATCGACGCCCTCTACCGGGCCAGCCAGGCGGGGGTCCGCATCGACATCGTGGAGCGCGGCATCTGCGCCCTGAAGCCAGGCGTGCCCGGGCTGAGTGAGAACATCCGAGTCCACTCCATCCTGGGACGGTTCCTGGAGCACAGCCGTATCTTCGCCTTCGCCAACTCCCAGGGCCCCCAGATCGGCGAGGGTCCCCTGGCCGGTCCAGAAGTCTGGATAGGCTCTGCCGACCTGATGCACCGCAACCTGGACCGCCGTGTGGAGGCGCTGGTCCGGATCACTGCCCCCGAGCAGGTGCAGGGACTGATCGACTATGTGGATCTGCAGATGGCTGACACCACCAGTTCCTGGCACATGCAGCCCGACGGCACCTACGTGCGCCACAGCCGGGATGACCAGGGCCGGCCTTTGGTCGACTCGCAGGAGTACCTGATCGACCGCCACGCCCGAACCCCCAGGGCCAGGCGATGATGATGCGCCTCCAGGCCGGCAGGTCCGCCGCCGAGGCGGACGATCGGGATGGCATCCGGCCATGAGCAGGACGGTCGAAGCAGCCGGAGCCATTCTCTACCGGTGGCGCACAAGCTTCCAGGGCTGGATGAAATTCAGCGACGACGGCCGGGCAGCCCCAGGAGCCAGCCCACGCTCCGACCTTGATGAGCTGGAGCTCTGCCTGGTTCATCGCCCCAAATACGACGACTGGAGCTGGCCCAAGGGCAAGCTGGAGAATCGTGAGACCCACATGCGGGCGGCCGTGCGCGAGGTGGGCGAGGAGACAGGCTGTCTTGTCCGGCTGGGGCCATACCTGGGAGATGCCGAATATCCCCTGAACAACGAGGGCCGACGCCGGGGCGGCAAGGGCGGCAGGCTCAAACATATCTGCTACTGGATGGCCACGCCGACCGACTCGGAACACGCCGCCGGTCAGAGCGCGCTGCTGGGTCCCATCCACCGGCCTGATTCCAGGGAAGTCGACCAGATACGATGGGTCGGAGCCTCCGAAGCCCGCAAACTATTGACCCACCCCAGCGACAGAACCATATTGGACGCCTTCGTGGACCGGGTGGAGCAGGGCGGCATCCGGGCTCGTCAGTTGATCATCGTCCGCCACGGCAAGGCAGTTGCACGGAAGGAGTGGACAGGCAAGGATGCGAATCGTCCTCTGACCCCCAGAGGCGCCGGCACCTCCTACGCCCTGGCTAGGGAGCTGGCCTGCTTCGCGCCCGACCGCCTCCTGTCCTCACCCTGGATCCGTTGTGTGCAGACATTGCGACCCTACGCCGACGAGGTAGGCCTGCCCATGGAGATGGTGGCCTGCCTGACGGAGTCCTCCTACCACCGCCGCCCGGAACAGGCCCACAGCTGGTTGGACAGGCAGATGGCCGACCTGCTGACAGGCAACAGAACCACTATGATCTGCATGCATCGCCCGGTCTTGGGCGGCATCTTCGAAAAGCTTCGCGGGCTGTGCTCCAGTAGATCACTGTCCAAACGGCTGCCCGACGACTCCCCTTTCATGCCCACCGGCAACGCCGTCGTCCTCAGTATGGCCGGCGACCCCAATCATCCGACCATCATCGACATACAGAAGGTGACTCCCATTGTCTACTGACAGCAACTCCAGAATCGGCTCATCCTCAATCCGCTCCTCCCGCACGGGATTCGTGGCATCCGGCACCGGAGCATCCAGGCCCTCACGCCCAGGCCAGCTGGACCCGGCCATCGCCGACCAGCTCTCCGGAGGCATGGATCCGCAGCAGATCAGCGAGATGAGCCACGTGTCTGCAGCCTCCCTGCTGGACCGGGTCCACCACAGCGCCGACCCCGTCATCGTAAAACGGGTTCTGACCCTGGTGGACCGCGAAGGCGTGGATGTCGTGGCCGAGCTCTGGAGCGACAGCGACCCCGACTCCCTGCCCGGCATCCTATGGCGGCTCTACATGCTTCGCAGCTGGATGCGTAAGGACGCTGACGGAATCAGTCGTCTGTGGCGGCTGGGGGAACCCACCGACACCGCCGCATCAGCCATCGCCGGCGTCGACCAAGCCCCTGAGGCCGATGACATCATCCGAACCGCCGACTCCATACTCTCCGGAGCCTTCACCGGGGACTTCGCCATAGCCCTGGAACGGGCCGGAGCCTTCTGCGACGTGATCGCCCGCGGCATCAAGACCACCATCCGGGATGCCCAGAGCCGGCAGCTGGACGGTCAGGAGGCCAAGGAGGTGGACGCAGCACAGCGCACCGTCAACTCCCTCAATCAGACGGCCCGTGACTTCATGCGGGGCGCCTCACTCTGGCGGCGAGGACGGCTGGAGTAGAACCCGCCACCCTTTCAAGCCGGAAGCGTAAGCGCGTCGCGAGCACAGATCAGACTCCGGCATGCCCTACAATGGGGACTGCGTCGGACCATGGTTAAGCCCCGGGCTCCGTTTGTTGCCGCTGCGAGCGGCGTTTGCGCCGACAGGCGCTTGCATGGTTCGGCGTTTTCATTTCCATTCCCAAATCAAAGACAGCATGGCTTGCCGGTCGCTACCAGAAGCCGACCCGCTGAGCTACGCTGAGAGGTATGGAACTTCACGTACTGGAACACCCGCTGATCGAGCACAAGCTGACCGTACTGCGGGACAAGAACACTCCTTCCAACACCTTCCGCGAGCTGATCAGCGAACTGGTCATGCTTGAGGCCTACGAGGCCACCCGCAATCTGGACATCGAGGATCACCCCATCGAGACCCCGGTCGCTCCCATGGTGGGCAAGAAGCTCTGCTCCCCGCGCCCCATGGTGGTTCCCATTCTGCGCGCCGGACTGGGCATGCTTGACGGCATGACCCGGCTGCTGCCCACGGCCGAGGTCGGATTCCTTGGTCTCAAGCGCGACGAGAACACCCTGGACATCATCACCTACGCCAACCGCCTGCCGGAGGACCTCTCCGGCCGTCAGTGCTTCCTGCTGGATCCCATGCTGGCCACCGGCGGTACCCTGATCGCCGCCACCAAATACCTGGCCGAGCGCGGCGCCAAGGACGTGACCTCCATCAACATTCTGGCCGCTCCCGAGGGCCTGAACCGCCTCAAGGAGGAGATGGACCCCTCCATCAACCTGAAGGTGGTGGTCTGCGCAGTCGATCAGAAGCTGAACGAGCACGCCTACATCGTGCCAGGCCTGGGCGATGCCGGCGACCGCCTTTACGGCGTCATCGACTGAGCCACTAAATCGACTGGGGCACAAACCCCAAATCTGCCGAGGATCCGAACCCTATGCGGTTCGGATCCTTTTTTCAGTAGCCTGCTATGGCAGCCCTTGCTAATGGCACTTGGCAGGGTGGCCACTCCGTCCGTGCTCCTCCTGCCCCCTCGTACTCCTCGCCAAGTGCACAATCGCTCATCGCCACCCTGGTTCTCCCCTGGTCTGACCCTGAAAACACCCTGAGTGGGCTATCTCCCGGTGTTGCAATAAGAACAGCAGCATTCAAGGGCGAGAAAGGAGCACACCATGGAGGGCAAGTCCCTTTCCCTAGGTGGATCACTGGCAGGAACCGGGGCCTCGGGACCGATGGGTGGGGGTGGCTCGCACACCGCAGTTCGAACCAAGGCACGCACTCCTGGCCTGGCCTCCCTGGTGCGATCCTTTCTGCATGAGCATCGGTCCTCCTACACGGTCATGGTCCTGGCGGTCATGGCCGCTTCGGTTCTTACCAGCGCCTGGACCCAGGTAGCCATTGCCGCTCGGAAGGGCGACGGGATGCCGGATACACACGCAATGAATTCCTACGACCGCGCTATGACCCTGTCTTTACGAGACGGCGCTACACTAATATCCATAATGTACGCCTGCATATGCGGGTTCGTCTCCATCTTCCTCGTCATCACTTCTGTGGGGTTCCTGATTGAGCGCCGTCGCCGCGAGTATGCCATGATGCGGCTTTCAGGCGCCTCTCCCAGGACCGTGAGATTCATCTCCCTGTTGGAATTCATGATTCCGATAGGTCTGGCCGCCCTCCTGGGCAGTCTGGTGGGATGCCTGCTGGTGCCTGCATTCGCCAAGTCCCTGATCAACTCAGGCCTTGAAGCACTGGAAATGACCGCGCATCCCCACCCCATGGGAATTATCTTCACTTTCGCGGGGATACTCCTGGCAGGCCTCTTAGGAACCTGGTTCGCCGCCAGGAGGCTTACCGCGATCTCTCCCATCGAGGCCCTGCAGGACTCCGAGAACCGATCGGGGACCAAGTCAATCGGCCCTCTTCGCCTGGTAATCGCCCTGGCTGGCCTGGCAGGAGGACTGGCCATGGTCTATCACCGCTTCAAGGGCATGGACATTGAAATCCAAATTATAGCCTCGACCGGCTGTCTGCTCGTCATCATCGGCGCCCTGGCCCCTGTCCTGGTTCCGGCCTGCGCCAACCTGATCGGCATCCCCTTCCAGCTGGCCTTCCGAGGCGCCGGTCTTCTGGCACGCCAAAGGGCGCGGAAGGAAAACCGGAGCTCCACCGCCGTCGCGGTGCCGATCATACTGATGCTGGTCATCGTAACCGGATTTATCGCCCTGGGACGAACCGGCTGGGCGCAAGAAGCCATAAGCCGGTATAAGCCGGTCGCTGCCGAAACCATGATCGCTGCAGAGAGCAATGATCCAAGAGACCTGGATCGCCAGCTTCGGTCCACTGCAGACATCGAATCCGCAGTCACCTATAGCGAGGGATCCTGGACAACTGCGGACAAGGAAGATACCGGCGGCAATGGCGAACCCTCCGTCATGGCTATGCATGTCAACAAAGCAGGCAAGAGCTTCAATACCATTAGCCCAATCTTCATCGAGGGCTCCGCTGCGGACCTGGGGCCGGGCAAGATCGCCGTCATAGCAAGTGGCCACGCTCAGGAGAAAAACCCCATTGGCCACAGGCTGACCCTGATCGACAGGTACGACAAAGGCCATACGCTGACCATCACCGCCGTAGTCGACATGACCCCGACAGGGCAGACGGGCGAATACCTGATGACGGATGCCGACCTGTCGCAACTGGCGCCCGACAACAGTGGATCGACCACCCTAGCCAGGACCGCCCCAGGAGTTCGGACAGACGAACTGATCAGTCAACTCAATGCTTCATGGGACAGGAAGGGTATCAAGGCTTGCACCAAGAAGGAGTACATTCGTTCCAACATCCAAAGGTCACAGAAAGTGCAGCGGGCCATGCCCCAGATAGCGAACGGGGCCATCGTCCTGACGGCCATATTTCTGATCCAGGCATGCGCCATCGCAGTCAACGAGCGCCGCCAGGAGAACCGAAGGATGCAGGCTGCCGGTGTTTCACGTGGAACATTGGTCTGCTCTTCGATTGGGGAGTCAGTAATCGATGCTCTTTCGGCCATCCTGCTTTCAGCCCTGGCCATGGCGGGGGTACTGGCCGTCATCTTCCACCAGTTGTCCGGCCAGATCGACATGAGCGTCGTGCCGCTCCCCTACGGCTACTTCCTGATCATGGCCCTCTGGGCGATAGGCCTGGCCGCCGCGGTCTCAGGCCTGTATAGCTGGTTCAGCTCTCGGGCAGATACGACTCGAAGATGATCCCGTCGAAGTCGGGGCTTGCAGCCTCTTGCGCGCGCTCGGAGCGGACGGTCCAGGCAATAGGCGTTCCACCCAGGAACCGGTACAAACGCATGGGCAGTGAGTGCCCGCTATGCCACTCGCAGGCCACGAAGTCCGGCCGCCCCAGCCAATTGAAGAGAAGGGAACCAGCCATCCAGCGCAGAGCCGAGGAGCAGGAGTCCACCCGACCGTGGTAGGGAGCGATCAATTGCCCCCTGGTGATGCCGGGGTGGTGAACCCGATACCAGGCAAGGGCCAGGACGTTGAAGGATTCAATCACATAGGGGCCCTGGTACCTAGACAGGAGGGCATCGGTCCTGCGCATAAGCTCCCGATCCAGGCCCCGGTCCATCTTGATCTCGACGACCAGAGGCACCCGGCCATCCACCAGAGCAAGCACCTCAGACAGCAGAGGCACATGCTGCATTTCAGGATCGTTGGAGCTCCCGTCCTCGCCTTCTCTTTCGTGACCACCGTCATGGTCGGCAGAACTCGGCATCTCGTCCCCGGACTCAAAAGCCCGGGCAGGGCTTGGGCACAGGGGAATCCGCCGCAGCTGATCGTAGGTCAAATCAGCCACTGTTCGATCGACGCCAGCCACCCGCCGCAGGTCTCCATCGTGGATGACCACCACCTGGCCGTCCCGGCTGAGATGGACATCCAGCTCGATCCCGTAACCGGCCCTGCAGGCCGCCTCGAAGGCAGCCAGCGAATTTTCGGGCGCCACCACCCGATGGGATTTGGCCGGGGCCGAAGCGTGTCTACCTAAGGGCCTACCGGATGCAACCTTCAGGCAGTCATGAATACGATGCAAGTAGGCGGTCTGACCAGAGTTAGGCTTGGTCGTCTCCATACCCGAACCAGCGTCGTGCAGGCCCCTGTGCGCATAGGGACGCAAGGACAGGCCTACGGGTTTTCTCCGGCCCGCAACCACCGAAAGGCCGGGAGCCAGAGCCCAGCTCCAGGCCCCCATAACCCCCAGTCCCAGACCCAGTGCGACCTTGCCGGCCAATCGTGCTTTGGACCCCATCATCGCCTCCAGCCATCGGCTATCTCACTGACCACGCTAGCATCGCAGGGGGCCGAACGCGCTTTGCTGGCTTGACTTCAAGCTGCTTCAAGTTCCTATCCTTGAACCAGCAGATTATAGAGGCATGCTTTGCCTCTCAGCCAGCCCAATCAAGCAATCTGTCAAGAAAGAAGCAAGAAACCATGCAGAATGATTCTTCCACCACTGTCCCGTCCGTCAAGCTCAACAACGGCGTCCTCATGCCCATGGAGGGCTTCGGCGTCTATCAGATCGCCGACCTGGACGAGTGCCGCCGCTCGGTCCTGGATGCGCTTGAGACCGGATACCGGGCCATCGACACGGCCCAGGCCTATGGAAACGAGCAGGCCGTCGGAGAGGCCCTGGCCCAGAGCGGCCTCGACCGCGACCAGGTCTTTCTGACCACCAAGGTCTGGATCACCAACTATGGATACGACAAAACCAAGGCCTCGGTCGAGGAGTCCATGAAGAAGCTGGGCACTGACCACCTGGACCTGGTCCTCCTCCACCAGCCCTTCAACGACTACTACGCAGCCTGGCACGCCCTTGAGGACCTTTATGACCAGGGTGTCCTGCGGGCCATCGGCGTCTCGAACTTCTATGCCGACCGCTATGTGGATCTGGTCAAGTTCAACAGAATCGTCCCTGCCGTCAACCAGCTGGAGACCCACGTCTTCCACCAGCGCCCCCAGGAACGCGCCTACATGGACAAGTACGGCACCCGGATCGAATCCTGGGGCCCCTTCGCCGAGGGCCACCAGGGGATGTTCACCAACCCGACCCTGACCGAGATCGGACAATCACACGGCCGTACTGCGGCCCAGATAGCCCTGCGCTTCCTGGTTCAGGACGGGGTCATCGTCATCCCCAAGACCACCCACCGGGAGCGCATGCGCGAGAACCTCGGCATCTGGGACTTCCAGCTCAGCGACCAGGAGATGGACCGGTTGCGGTCCATGGACACCGGCAAATCCGCCTTCATGAACCACGAAGACCCTGCCGTGGTCGAGAACTTCGGCAACTGATTCAGCCACTGCCAGCCCCTATATCAAGCGGGCTCACAACCTAGGCATGAGGGCCCGATACACCTGCATCAAGGAGACCGACCCAAGGGGGCACAGAGTCAATCGAAGTGAAGATCTGGCCGGGCAGACGAACCTACCCGGCAGCCAGGATGCCGGTCACCACGACGTAGGGTGTGGAATCCGCGTCGGCATGCAGCTTCGGCAACTCACGGCAGAAGGCCCCGGGAAGAATCTCCAAGCACAGGAAGAAAAGCTGCCTCATCTTGACAAACATAGGTCCCGGGGCTTCGAACATGCGGCACATGACGACAGGGGGCCAGGCTGCGAATGATACCGAACCAGTTATCGACGCGGATCATTCGGCCATACAACAAATCCCGTCACGTCAGCGCCGACGACCGGAACTGACGGCTGCTGGCCTTCATCAACCCTGTTGACCTGCGATGGGGTCAGTGGAGATGATGGGGATGGACCCGTTCCGTCGATTCGGCATCGGCGCCATGGGATTCTGGTCATGACGAAGAGAAGCAGCTGGTGCGACATGAACCTCAGGTCGGGGCATGTCGATCGCCGGAGTCGGAGCGGCAGGTCGGGGCGCGGCGCTGGGGGACGGAGCAGGGGCAGCCGGCCGTGGCCCATCTTCGGCCGGGGCAGGTCGCTTCTGCCTGTTGCGCCTGAGCTCCGTATTGAAGATCTTCCCCTGTTCGACCGTCAGCTCGCCTTTCTTGACCAGGCCGTCAACGATCTCCTGGCCCTTCTCCACGCCTGTGGCCAAGGCTCCGATGCCAGCCAAAAGCACCTTGTGCAATCCATCACCGATATGCAAATTCGACATGACATGCCTCCCAGCATTCATATGCCCTTGAAGTACCGGGCTTGTTCGAACGGCTACGCCCCCTTGTCACCGCCAAGAGACGAGCAGCCATCTGTCATTACAGTCTAGCCGGATATTCCAAGCCGAACCGATGTGACACCATGGCCGGAAGGCGGGCCGCCTCTGCCCGAGCAACGCCAGGAACGCAGGCTCCTATCACCGTGGCCTGGATGCGGCAATACGGCTGGCCTGATCAGCCAGGGAGTCCAAACGCTCCAGCTCGTTCCGGTTCTTCTGGTCCATGGTCTCCTTCATCTGGGCGAAGGTGCCCTGGCCGTACCGCCTTTCGGCTGCGCCAGCGATAAGGAAGTCCGTAACGGCCGGGTTCTTCGGCAGCAGCGACCCATGCATGTAGGTGCCGATGACCTTCTTCCATCGGGCCCCCTCGGTGTGGTCCTTGCCGTTGTTGCCTCGGCCATCCTCGGTCACCATGCCCAAGGGATGGGCTCCCTCCCCCAGGTAGGTCAGACCCGAGTGGTTCTCATAGCCGACCACCCTGCCGAAGTCCTCTGCCTGCTCCACCAGGTTGCCGATCATCCGCTCAGGCTGGGCAATGGTATGCACGTCAAGGATGCCGACCCCCTCCAGGCGCTCATGGTCGGAGGTCTCGAAATAATGTCCGAAGAGCTGATAGAGCCCGCAGATCATCAGCATGGGCACATCCTGGTCGGCCAGATCGTGCAGAAGACCGCCCCGTTCCCGCAGGTCGTCGATGATCCGTTCCTGGCCGTGGTCCTGGCCGCCGCCGCCCAGAATCATATCGATCCCCTCCGGCCATGCGTCGCCTGGATCGTAATAGCGGACCATGGGGCGGAACCCGTACAGCTCAGCCCGGCGGGTCACGCTGAGAATGTTGCCCGAATCCCCATAGATGTTCATGTCACGGTGGTAGAGGGAGAGGATCTGCAGCGGCGGATGATCTCCCACGGCCCCGACCTTGGCATTATCCTGCGTCTGCGGCATTCCTGCGCTCCTTTTGGTTGGCTCGCTCATGCGCCCACCCCGGCATCGTCCACGCTCGTGATCCTGCCGAGGGCGGACCGGAGCCGGAGCATAGACGTGTAGGTGCAGTAGATTCGCTTGGGTCGGCCGGGATGCACCTCAAGGAAGGCTGTCAGCGCCCGATCCAGGTCGGTCTCGATCGTCTCCGTAGGCACCTGGTCATAGGCCAGGCGCAAGGCCATGTCATAGGCCCGGGTGCCAGAGACCATGGCTACGCCGGTATCCCTGAGCGAGGTGAAGTCCACATCCCAGAGCCAGCTCATGTCACGCCCGTCCGCATACTCGTCGCGGATGGCGATCATAGTGTCCTGACCGGCAGGATCGAAGGAGGACAGCGCCAGGCGGAAGCCCATGGGGTTCTTGACCAGGACCAGCTCAACCGGGGCGCCCTGGTAGGTGATGACCTCCCCGCGGCCGAAGGCGGGCGTCACCTTGGACAGGGCATCCATGAGCGCTGCATCATCAGGCTCCCTGTCCTCAAGAACGACCCTCACCAGCGCCAGGGCAGCTGCCGCATTGTAGAGGTTGTAGACGCCCTCCAGGCGCAGATCGGTCTCCAGAAGCCGACCATCCAGACGGAAGGCGGCCCTGTGGTCCATGACCCGTTCCAGGGTCACTTCGGCTGGCAGCCGGTGACCTGGGCGAACGGGGCGGGAAGCGCTGGCCGTAGCAGCACCATCGGCATCCTGATCCGAGGCATGCATGTCGTCATCGGTGGGGAAATAGGTCAGCAGATCGTCCGACAGACCGAAGTAGGCCACGCCGGTCTGGGCCGGCGTCTGGGCGGCCAACCTAGCGATGCGCGGATCCTCACGGTTGAGGACCACCGTGCCCGTGGTGGCCTGAGCCACCTGACCCAGCAGCCGAGCTGTAGTATCAATCTCCCCAAACCGGTCCAGCTGGTCGCGCATGACATTGAGCAGCAGGGCGTAGCGGGGCTTGACCTGTCGCACGAAGTGGACCGCATAGGCCTCGTCCAGCTCCAGGACGGCAATGTCAGCATGCAGCCGGCCGGACAGCCCCAGTGTAGAGACCAAGGCCGAAACCACGCCGCGGGTGAAGTTGGACCCGGTCGGGTTGGTAAAGACCTTTAGGCCCAGAGACTCCAGCATGGAGGCCACCATCCTGGTGGTGGTGGTCTTGCCGTTGGTCCCCGAGACCAGGACCACCCCGCGAGGCAGCCCCGATAGGGTCCTGGCCAGGAAGTCCGGATCGATCCGCTCAACCACCTTGCCAGGCAGGGCCGAACCGCCGTGATGGGACAGACGCGAAACGAGACGCACCGCCTTGCCGACCAGAAGGGCCAGGAGGGAGCGCCAGCGCCGACGGGGACGACCTGGCTGATCGGCAGGCTGCGCCTTGGAAGCCGTGGAACGCATGATCAGACCCCTCCCTGCTGGTAGTCCTGAGGCATGTCCTTGAACTTGGACTTCTCGCCCAGGAAGGCTAGCTTGAAGGTGTCGGTGGGGCCGTTGCGGTGCTTGGCCAGGATGATGTCGGCCTCGCCCGGGCGGTCCTCCTTGTCGTAGAAGTCCGGCCGGTGGACCAGAAAGACCACGTCGGCGTCCTGCTCGATGGATCCCGACTCGCGCAGGTCGGAGAGCATGGGCTTCTTGTCGTTGCGCATTTCGGGACCACGGTTGAGCTGGCTCAGCGCCACCACCGGAACCTCCAGCTCCTTGGCCAGCAGCTTCAGGGCGCGCGAGAAGTCGGAGACCTCCTGCTGACGGGATTCGACCCGCTTGCCCGAGGTCATCAGCTGCAGGTAGTCGATGACCACCAGCTTCAAGTCGTTGGTCTGTTTGAGCCGACGGCACTTGGCCCGGATCTCCATCAGACTCATGTTGGGCGAATCGTCCAGGAAGAGCGGTGCGTCCTGCAGTCTGCTCCAGAAGGTGTTCAGGGTGTTCCAGCGCTCAGGGGTGATGTCGTCCGCCCGGCGCAGGGCCACTAAGGGAATGTCGGTCTCGGCCGAGATGATGCGCTGGGCCAGCTCGTTCTTGCTCATCTCCAGGGAGAAGACCACTGTGGTCATGTTGTTGTGGAGGGCCGCGGCACGGGCGAAGTCGATGCCCAGGGTGGACTTGCCCATGGCGGGGCGGCCGGCCACCACGATCATCTGCCCGGGCTGCAGGCCCTGGGTCACGTCGTCGATGCTCTTGAAGCCGGTAGGCACGCCCCGCTCCAAGTCGCCGTTCTGCAGCTTGTCCAGCTGGTCAAGGGTGTCATGGACGACCGGCCCGATGGCCTCGTAATCCTGACGAACCCTGCCTACGCTCATCTCGTAGACCTCGGCCTGGGCCAGGTTGACGATGTCCTCGGCCTGGGAGCCCTCGGCCGAGTAGCCCAGCTGGGCAATCTTGGTGCCGGCCGCGATCACATTGCGCAGGATGGCACGCTGGTGGACGATTTCCGCATAGTAGGTGGCATTGGCGGCTGTCGGAACCGAGGCCACCAGGGAGTGCAGATAGTCAGTGCCCCCCACCTTCTCCAGGTCCCCGGACTTGAGCAGCTCGTTGGCCACCAGGACCGCATCCACCGGCTGGGAGGCCGAAAAGAGGGTGACGATGGCCTCGTAGATGGTCTGGTGCTTGGGCTGGTAGAAGTCGGATATGTCGATCATCTGGCTGACCTCGCCGATGGCATCCTTGCTCATGAGCATGCCGCCCAGCACGGCCATCTCCGCATCGTCGTCATGCGGGGGCACCCGGTCGAAAAGCATGTCGCGGCCGGTCTGGGCATGATCGGTAGGACGCTGTTCGGGATGGGTGTAGTCGGTGTAATCGTCGGAAGCCATAGCCACGATTCTACGAAGAGGACCGTCCTTGACAGCCCTAAGAGGAGGATTTCACCCAAGGCATTCACCAGGAGGCACCAAGCTCTCAGGATACAGGATGGAGTCGCTCCTGTATGTGTACAGAAAAATAAGTTATCCACATTCAAGGCGTGTCCTAGAGGACATGTGCGCAACTTATCCACCTCATGGGTATAACTCTGTGCAAAACTTGGGGACAGTCTTCCACATTATCAATCCAGCTTGCACTCAGGGCTGTTTGGTGATATGTCATCTCCCCGCAGGGCGTCCACGGACTGGCTTCCAGGGGTTGTGTCTTCAGGCCCGAGCACTAGCATGGCGTCCATGCGCAGCCAGAGGAACATCCCCGAAACCAAGACCGGATCAATCACACCGGAAGAGCGGCGGGCGACCTACCGGACCATCGCTGGACTGGCCATACCCACCTTCGGTCAACTGATCGCCTCCCCGCTCTTCGTCATGATCGACACCGCCATCGTGGGCCACATCAGCGACTCGGCCCTGGCCGGGCTCTCCATCGGATCCACCGTGGTGCTGACCACTGTGGGCTTGTGCATCTTCCTGGCCTACGGGACCACCTCCCAGGTAGCCCGGCTCATGGGCGCCGGCCGCCGCAAGGAGGGGATGCAGGCCGGTGTGGACGGCATGTGGCTGGCCTTCGTCATCGGCCTGGTCGTCTGCGCCGTGCTCCTGGCTTTGAGCCGGCCCATCTGCAGCCTGATGGGAGCCCAGGGGCCAGTCCTGCAGGCAGCGCAGACCTATCTGAACGCTCTGGTCTTCGGCCTCCCGGCCATGCTCCTGGTCTACGCGGCCAACGGGATCTTCCGCGGGTTGCAGAAGGTAAAGATCACCCTGGTGGCCGCCGTGTCGGGCGCCATACTCAATACCGTCCTGGAGGTCCTTCTGGTCTTCGGCCTGCACATGGACATTCTGGGTTCGGGCCTGGCCACCCTGATCGCCGAGTGGGCCATGGGGCTCTTCCTGACTATTCCCGCCCTGGTCTGGGCCCGTCGGGAAGGTGCCCAACTGCGGCCCCGGCTCTCAGGCATGGCGGCCAGCATGGGCGACGGTTTCCCGCTTTTCCTGCGGACCCTGGCCCTGCGGGTCTGCCTCTTTATGACCGTGGTGGCTGCAGCCCACTTGGGCGAGCAGGTGCTGGCGGCCTACCAGGGGGTCAACTCGGCCTGGAACTTCGGACTGAACATGCTGGACGCCGTGGGCATCGCCGGTCAGTCACTGGTAGCCACCGAGTTGGGCGCCGGACAGCGGTCACGGGCACGGGTCATGACCGACCTGTCAGCCAGGGCCGGCATGGCCATGGGAGTGCTGGTCGGATTGGTCATGATTGCCCTGGGCCTCTTCGCTGCCCCCCTGTTCAGCCCCACGCCGGCCATCAGGTCGCTGATCACCGTGGGCATGATCGTCCAAGGGGTCTTCATGCCCATCGCCGGATGGATGTGGGCCCTGGACGGGATCCTGATCGGGGCCGGTGACTATCGCTATCTGGCGGCCACCTGCTCCCTGACCGCTGTGATCTACCTGATTGGGCTGCTGGGCATGACGGCTCTGGCCATGAACTGGACGCCCACCTGGCGGATAGCCATGCTCTGGGCCGTGCTCAATGTCCTCTTCATCGGCGTCAGGGCCATCTGCAATGGCTGGAGAACGCGCACCGATGTCTGGATGGGGACGATTGGCCAGGTCAAGGAAGGCTGAAGAGTCATAGAAAAAAGCAGGATCCCGACCGCTCGGCCATGAAATGAACCACAGCGATGGGATCCTGCGAAACTGGTCAGCGAGTAGCTGCCTCAGATAGCGTCGACGCCGGTCTCCCCGGTACGGACCCTGACCACCGAGTCCAGGGTCTGCACCCAGACCTTGCCGTCGCCTACGGTGTTGGTGGCGGCAGCTTGGACGATAGCGTTGACCAGCTCGTCGACCCGGCGATCCTCGGTCAACACCTCCAAGCGCACCTTGGGAACCAGGTCCACCTTGACAGTGCTGCCCCGGTAGACCTCCTTATGGCCGCCCTGCCGACCATAGCCCTGGGCTGACGAGACGGTCATACCGTGCACGCCGACCTCGGTCAGGGCCTGTTTAATCTGATCCAGCCGTCCGGGCTGAACGATGGCGGTAATGAGTTTCATGCTGCCTTCCTCTCTGATCAGTTCAGAATGGACCCGAAGTCGTAGGCGCTCTCACCCTGATCGCTCTGATCGACGCCGATGACCTCCTGATCCTTGCTGACTCGCCAACCAATGGTCTTCTCCAGCGCAAAGGCGATCACACCAGTGACTGCAGCTGCGTAGATGATCGCAATCAGCGCCACTAGGAACTGAACCAGCAGCTGCCGGAAATTGCCGCCGGCCAGGAAGCCCGTGCCGGTACCAAAGAAGCCTATCAGCAGCGTGCCCAATAAACCACCCACACCGTGGATGCCTACCACATCCAAGGAGTCGTCATAGGCGAAGCGGAACTTGAGCCCGCAAGCCAGGCAGCAGACGAAACCAGCCAAGAGGCCGATGACCATGGCCCAGAGCGGGGAAACCACGTCGGCCGCTGGCGTGATGGCCACCAGGCCGGCGACCATGCCGGATGCAGCACCCATGGCGGTGTAATGCCCGGTGCGGACCCGCTCAGTAAAGAGCCAGCCCAGCGTGGCGCCACTGGCGGCTATGGTCGTGGAAACCCAGGCATATCCAGCCGTGCCGTTGGCGGCGAAGGCGGAACCGGCATTGAAACCGAACCAGCCGAACCAGAGCAGGAAGGCGCCGAGCATGACCATGGGCACATTATGAGGACGTATGGACTCCTTGGGGAAGCCGATTCGCCTGCCGATGATGAGCACAATGACCAGGGCTGCCACTGCCGCGTTGATGTGAATGACCGTACCGCCTGCGAAGTCGTGCGCCTGAGCCCCGATGGCGTTGGAGATGGGTCCATCGGCAGCCAGCAGTCCGTGATTCCAGACCATGTGGGCCATGGGCGCGTAATCCAAGGTGACCCAGAGGGCCACGAAGATCATCCAGGTGCTGATTCTGACTCGCTCTGCCAGGGCTCCCGAAATCAGAGCCACGCAAATCATGGCGAAGGCGGCCTGGAAGGCAATGTCCACCGTGTGCGGGTAGGCAGCGTTGGCGGAATCAAGCGAGGTGAAGACCCCGTCCTTGGCCGTGACCGTGTCCTTGAGCAGGAAGCCAGTGATGGGGTCGCCGAAGACGCCTCCAATGTCCTTGCCTGCGAAGGAAATCGACCAACCCCAGAAGGCCCAGATAACCCCAGTCACGGCGATGGCCAGGGTGGACATCATCATCATGTTGAGTACAGCCTTGGCTCGGACCATACCCCCATAGAAGAAAGCCACCGCCGGAGTCATCAGGAAAACCATGGATGCCGCTACCAGCATCCAGGCAGCATTTCCAGAATCCATGCCTACACCTCTCTTTTCCCCATCCGGGCAGGCAGTCCCCGATAACGAGGGCTTCCCTCCGGACAGCCTACGTCAGATTCTCTTCCACTTCCCGATTCATCAAACAGGAAGAGGATGACGGTCAGGTCACCGTCGCATTACCTCCGGGTGACTATTGGATGACCACCTTATGACCAAACGACCGGCCGGACTACTCGTCTCCCAGGATGCCGTCCACAAAGGACTCGGGATCAAAAACGGCCAGATCGTCGGGTCCCTCGCCCAGCCCGACCAGCTTGACGGGCACGCCCAGCTCCCGCTGGACAGAGACGACGATGCCGCCCTTGGCCGAGCCGTCCAGCTTGGTCAGGACGATGCCCGTGACCCCGATGGCCTGGGCGAAGACCTGGGCCTGGATCATCCCGTTCTGCCCGGTGGTGGCATCCAGGACCAGCAGAACCTCGTCCACGGGCAGGTTCTTCTCGATCACCCGCCGGATCTTGCCCAACTGATCCATGAGGTTGGCCTTGTTCTGCAGGCGACCGGCTGTGTCCACAATGAGGACATCTGCCTGATCATTTTTGGCCCGTTCAGCCGCTTCAAAGGCCACCGAGGCCGGGTCGGCACCGTCACGGTCGCTACGGACCACGGGCACGCCCACCTTGCCGCCCCAGGTTTCCAGCTGGTCAGCGGCGGCGGCACGGAAGGTGTCGGCAGCACCCATGACCACCGACTTGCCATCGGCCACGAAGAGCCGGGCCAGCTTGCCCGCCGTGGTGGTCTTGCCCGTGCCGTTGACACCCACCATGATGATGACCGACGGCCTGTTGGCCTGAGGTCGGGCAGCCGCCAGAGTTCGGTCCATATTGGGGTCGACCAGATCGATCAGGCGCTGACGAAGACCGCGGCGCACTGCTTCGGGATCCTTCTGGCCGGTAATCCTGGCATCGTCGCGCAGCTGCTTCACCAGCTGTTCGCTGGCCTCGGCGCCCACATCCGCCATGAGCAGGGTGTCTTCCACATCCTCCCAGTCAGATTCGCTCAGATGGTCCTTGGTCAGAATGGCAAAGAGGGCCTTGCCGAAGGGGTTGGGACTCTTGGCCAGCCTGGCCTTGAGCCTGGTCATGCGGGATGCAGAGGTCTCCGGATGAACCAGCTCCTCCTGTGCTGGCGGTGCTGATTGATCAGCCGAGGACGACTGCCTGGAAGCCACTGAACCGGCTGAGCCAGTCGAATCTGTAGAAGCGTCTGAATTGGGAGCAACACCAGATCCACGCGAGGCAGATTGGACTGCCCTGTCATCTGACGAAGCCGCTAAGGAAGCATCAGATTGGTCTTTAGCTTGATCTTTCGCTATAGCTGTCGCCGACTCCTGGGACAAAGAGGAACCACTATCACTAAGCTTTACCGCACTGTCGGGGCGCGCGGAATCCCCCTGGGACCGGTGTTTACGGACCGCCACCAGAATGCCGACGACTGCCAGCACCAGGACGATCAACACCGCGATAAGAATAAGGAGCTGCTGTGTTGTCATAGGTACCAGCCTAAAGGCGAAAAGGGACACGGATGGTCACCACCAGCGGTCACTTCCCGCTCGGATGGCTCGTTCCCGCCTGCGGACCGCTCTGGACTGCGGGCATGATGTCGGAGGTGGTGGGCTGAGGCTCCCGTCGCTGCCGACGCGAAGGCTCAGGGCTTGATGATCGCAGGGTGGAGCTCCTGGGGGCTGGAGGCCCAGAGGTCGCAGAAACCGACGGTACAACATTCTTCTTTTGTCTCGGGCTGGTCGAGGACGCGGAATCAGCGCTTGGGGGCCGAGGCAGATTTATCTCGTCCGTGGAATCGGAGGCCAGCATGCCTCGAACCTCCACCACGGAGGAGGAATTGACATAGACCGGATAGGGATGTTCAGTATCTTCAGCAGTTGATGCGCCCTCGTCCGATCCAGGGGCGAACGACAGATGCCCTCCTGCTATCCGCGGCAGCCGATTCTCTCGTTCCTGCTGACGGCGGGCCGCCCGGCGTACACGCTCATCCAGAGACTGGGAGAAGGCACGGTCCTGGGACTCACCAAGCGCCAGACGCATGACGAATACAATGAATGCCGCCACCACCAGCACCCATACCAGGACAATCAGCCAGACCATACTTGCCATTCTCTCAGAAGAACGCCCCAAACGCGCTACAACACGAGGAATCTATCGGCCTCTTTCACACTGGTTCATGCTGACGTGTTCTTTGGCCTGTTGACTCGGTAGGCGGCTCAATCCAATACCGTTCTACTGGCTGACCAGATCTGCTGGGAAGCACATTCTCCAGTTGACCGCCACACGAGAGGATGGTCCGGCGACTAGCCAGGTTCGATGGAGAGCAGGTAATCAGGACCCGGCGCATGCCCAGAGCGGCCGCCCGTCGCAGACAGCCATCCAGCATCAGACCGGCATAACCCTGCCGGCGACAATCAGGACGAACTGAATAGCCGACGTTGCCGCCCATACGCAGAAGCGCCTGCGTAAGCTGCAACCTCAACTGAATCATCCCCACCAGTTTGCCGCCGGCGTCCAGGGCGGCAAACTGCAGAGCTGGCACAAACCCCGGCGGCAGATCATCACCACGCGCCTGCCGAGCCACCTCCGGCAGACCAAACCGACGAACCTCATCCAGGCTGTGACAGTCCTCCAGGGGACCCAGCCCGGCCGCTTCATCCTCAGTCCGGGCACGACAGGACTGCAGATATTCCCAAATCGCTTCGGCATCCACCGCCACCGGCTGGTCCATCCTCACCAGACGGATTCTCATGATCCACCTCCCCTGCCTAGTCCAAGGCCTGCGCCTTTATCTGCTGCAACCTGACCAGCAGTTGTATTTCAGCTTACTTGAGCAGCATTCAACGGAACTAGGCTTCCAAAGCGAACAAGTGCCACCGGGACACCGTGCATATAACTGAATAGTTGAAACTCAATACAGCAAGAATCACAATGTTCAATAAAAGTTCTCCCAAACTTACGTTCTGGGCTTTAGCCCCTGGCTTCGGCCTCATCAGGTCAGCGAAAGAGTCGCTCTGGAATCTGTCATTCTTTCTGCTTTTCTCATCCCAATGCCCCGAATGGCTGGTTAAAGACCGTCAGCCAGACATTCCGGCCTGAAACCATGTGATGACAATTTGTGTGCGGTCCCGCAGTCCAGTCTTGTCGAGTATGCGGCTTACATAGCGCCGGACGGAGGTAGTTTCGAGAGTGAGGCGCTGGGCTATTTCCTGATTGGAGAGACCTTGAGCGATGAGCCCGGCTATCTCGTACTCCCTGGGGGTCAACTTATTCAGCTGCTGCCTGGCCTGCGGGTCACTGACCTTATGCCGGGCATAGGCTCTGTCGCGGTTGATGAGCTCTGCTGTGATGCGGGGGGTGAGCACTGCGTCCCCATCAGCTACTGCGTGAATGGCTCGATGCAGGTCTCTGGTAGATACGTCCTTAAGAAGAAATCCATAAGCTCCTGCGTGCAGACCGGTGAAGGCATAATCGTCTTCGTCATAGGTGGTCAGAATCAGCGTACGAATCTCGGGGAACTCCTTGGCAATGACCGCAGTGGCGGTGATGCCGTCCATCACCGGCATGCGAACGTCCATGAGGATCACTCGAGGAAGTGGCTGTGCGGCTGCTTTCATCTCCCGAAGCATGGTCACTGCCTCCTGACCGTTGGAGGCTTGTCTGACGACCTGTAAATCGTGGTCGGCCTCAATCATGCGTACCAACCCCTTGCGGAGGAGCGCAAGGTCATCGACCAGCATCAGGTCAATCATGGGCGTTGCATCCTTTCTCGCTGGTGCCAGGCAGGACGGCTTCTACCGTCCATCCCCCGTTCTCGCTCGGTCCGCAACTCAGACTCCCTCCCATCAGTCGGCATTGCTCGCCAATTTGTTTGAGACCCACTCCTGGATGATCATGAATTGCTGGTTGCTGATCGCCCAAGGCTGGCCCATGCTCATCCCCATGTCCATCGTCGTGAATGCTGATGCGGAGGGTGCCGTCCTGCTCGTAGTCGCGGGAGATGACGATGGTGCTCGGGTCCGAGGCGTGCCGGAGCGTGTTGGTGATGGCCTCCCTGCTGATGATGAAGCAGAGGTTGTCTTGTCTGGGATCGTGCCGATGATGGCCTGTTTTAGTAGACACGACAGCCAGCCCAGCCGCGCGAGCATGGGCAATCACGGTGTCGAGTTCGTCGAGCGTATGCAGCCTGGAACCATAGCTGCATCCATCATCATCGGACTCTTCAGGTAGCGCCTCATGCCCCTGGACAAGAGTACGGACGGCTTGTCGGGTGTCAGACAATCCATCCCTAGCCACCTGATTGATGTCCGTAAGCACCTCTTGCAGCTCCTCGATCTCAGCCGAGTCAGCGAATCCCTGGGTCAGGGCGATGATCGTGGTGAGGTCGTGGCCCACGCTGTCGTGCAACTCCCCTGCTACCTGGGCGCGCAATATAGCCTGGTCCCTTTGCCTGGCAAGCATTTCAGAGCGGATGCGCTCCTGCTCCTCACGCCGTTGCGTCTCGCGCCGACTCCGGTAGGATCTGACAGCTACGGCAGCGGCCGCTACAGCCATGATGACTGCCATCCGAGCCGACCATTCCAGAAAGAGCATGTGCCCGGCATGCATGCTGACAGTGACCAGGCTGACGGCCGCGACTGCCTCACTCACGCCTGCCGCAATCCTGGGTGCCGACGATAAACAGACGCAGAAATAGAGCGCGCCTACCAGAGGTATCAGGAAGCTATCATCCGAGGCGGCCAATGACAGGCCGATGTATACCAGGGTCTCCACGGTCGTGATGAGCAGGGGAAATTGTCTGCTCCAGTACAGCAGGCAGGAGCACAGGAGTCCGATCAGGCCGATGACAGTCTTCCAAACGGACAAAGGAATGTTCTCTGCCCAGACTGGAGGAAACATGGGGGCGCTGACATAGAGAAAGGTATACACCAGGCTCAGCAGAGGCATGACAAATCTGGTCAAGCGTTGATTGCTCAACAGCTCGAATAAGTTGGTTGCCGTACCCTTCATCGCGCCCCCTCACGCCGCATGCCGAGGATGCCCAGGTTCATTCGCCAGTGTACTGTGCTATCAGACCGGCAGGGGAACGCCTTGCCAATTTGCGCACCGTGGCCCACGAGGCCAGTGATGCCGCCGAAGTCAGCAGCAGGTAGACCAGCGCCCAGTGAGCCCAAGGTATGCCGATGCTGGCAGCGCCGAAGACCTTGCGGAATCCGACTGCATAGGCCAAGACTGGCAGAAGGCTGGAGGTGAGGGATATCAGTACGGCGGTGGTTGCCATGATGAGCCCTTCGAGGGCGGACATGATTTCAAGTTGATCCGGGTCCGCACCAGCGATTGAGATAAGAGACAAATCCAGGCTTCGACCATGGGCTGAGATCAGGTATCCTGCGCATATTCCAGCCAGCGTGACGACCAGTGCGGGACCCAGGAGCGTCATGAGCATGGAGAAATCAGAGCTGCTGACATCCAGGTTGGGAGGCAGCAGGCGGCTGGAATCGGCGCTGGTCTGATAGAAGGAATCGGTCATCATCAGCAATGAAACCCCCACGACCAGCGGTATGACCGTGGAGCTGAGGCTGCGCATGCGGGCACCGGCTTGTCGGCAGGCGATCAGCCATGAGGGCTGGCGAAGAGCGACGAGCCTGGTCCAGCCGCTGGTGACCACACCCAGCAGAGAGGGACCCGCCAAGCAGATTGTGGCCAGCAGGAGCATAAAACCGAAAGTGCTGCCCATGGCTATAGGCAGGATAGGTGCCGCGGTGTGCAAACGGACCAGTTGCTCACCAGGAATGGTCCGCGCTTGCATAATTGGCATCAGCATGACTGCCAAGGCTGCCAGCAGACACAGGGCAGCGGCGATACGACGAGCCAAACCTGCTGTTTTTGGAGGAATGTTTGCAGCACGCAGAGATTCCACCGGACTGATTCTGCTGATGGTCCGGATGGTCAGCAGCGTGCCGATCAAGGCTACCAATACTCCGCATGAGGTTCCTGCTGTCCAGGAAGCCAGCTGGTGGCTGGCGATGAAAGGCTGCCTACCGATCAGGAACTGTGAGGTCTCCCAGGCATAGAGGGGACGGGCCAGCAGAAAAGAGGCCGCCAGCGAGACCACACTGGCCGCGAGCGCCAAAATGAGCACGCGCAGACAGGTCAACGAGGTCAGTTGCCAGGGCGTGGCGCCTTGCAAGGCTAACAGGGCAAGGTTGCGTCTGCGCTGGTTAATCACCGACGAAACGACTTGCAGAACGATCAACACTGCAGCAACGAGAAGAGCCACGAAAGGAATCATCAAATTTTGGTAGGCAGTGCGGCCTTGCTCGGCCATGCCGGGGAGATCGCCCAGGGCCTTGGCCGAAGAGAGCATCATGGCAAGCAGGCCGACCATGGTTTGCGAGGCGATCAACACGAGGGCGACGCCAGACCAAGCCAAGGGGGCATCCTTGAAATCTCGCAGAAGAAGTCGCATCAGATGCCGGCTTTCGGCATAGGAACCTTGTCGGCTGTGGCTATGCGACCGTCGCACAGATGCACCAGCATGTTGCAGCGGGAGGCGACTTCCGGACTGTGGGTGACCATAATCTCTGCATGGCCCGGCCTATTGGCGAAGGCGGCGAGCTCATTGACGACCGCATTGCCGGTCTCCTGGTCAAGGGCGCCAGTAGGCTCATCGGCGAAGATGATTGCGGGATCCGAAATCAGCGCCCGGGCCAGAGCCACACGCTGCTGCTCGCCCCCTGACAGGAGGGTCACATTGGCCTTGAGCAGCCCCCTGATGCCCAGTCTGTCCAGCAACTTGGCCGCCTGATCCTCCGGCCAGCGGGTCTTGCGCAGAATAAAGGGCAGCTTAAGGTTGTCCTCCACACTCATCGAAGGCACCAGATTATAGGACTGGAAAACGAAGCCCAGGTGCGCAAGCCGGAATCGCGCTGACGCCGCAGGACCCATGGCAGAGATGCGCCGACCCAGGACTTCCACCTGGCCCGAGCTGACTGGTTCGAGACCTGCCAGACAGTAGAGCAGGGTTGATTTGCCGCTACCCGACGGCCCTACAATCCCGGTCATGGCTCTCCAAGAGGCAGTGAACTCCACATTCTCCAAGAGAGTTACGGTCTCCCCTTTCCTGGGTGAAACCTGCTTGCACAGGCCGGATGCGTGGATGGGGAAGGGCTTACCCTGGCCGAAAGAATTGTCAATATGCTTCATGGCAGCATCCAGTGACTGCAAACGCGTGAATACCGGCGAGGGTTTGTGCCGCTCTGTACATGCGGCGATGCGTATTGAGCCTGTTGCTTCATCGGAGCTCCCTCCCTCAGCGTACTTGCGAGGAAAATCGGACCGCCTCGCAAGGATGATTCTTTCAATCCGAGTACAGGGAATCAACGTCGGCCGTCACTTCGCCATCTGCAGATGACAAAATAGGGCCCGACTCACTGCGCAACGGATAGGAAGCAGCTTTACGCTTTGGTAGAAGCTTTGGTATACAGGTTCATTTATTGTCCGGCACGGATCCTGTCGCACAAGTTCAGTGCCTGTCCACCACCCGCCCTCTACGCATCTCAACAATCTTCCTAAGCGGCGGAGGGCAGCGCTTCATATTGATATTCTTCATTGATCTGTACAGATTCTTAGTCATGCTTCGCCTGAGAACCGGCTTGCCGAGAACTGGAAAAATCCAGACCAAACATGTAGTGTTGAGCTGTTGCCCCTCTGGCTCAATGGTTAGAGCAGCGTCCTTTTAAGTCGTGGGTTGTGGGTTCGAGTCCCACGGGGGGCACTTTAGATTGCCGATTATTTAATACCAGTCGCTATGCTCTCTACAGATCATCTGCCTATGCAATAGTGGACTAGATCCTTGATATAACTTTGATCCATTTGCTGAAGCTCAGTATCCACCGCGCCTGCCCAACACCTGATCGTGGGAACCTAGTCGCAGCATATAGGCAGCTCCACCCTCCCTATGCCACACCAGCAGCAGATCTCCGGCATTGCCTACATGGCACTCATAAACAGCTGCGTAACCTTGCAGCATATGCATCCGATGATGCGCTTTCAAAGTACGGAGCGACGCTTCGGAATTCTCCGCTATCAGATCTAGCACCTCTTCGACCGGCTCTAATGGGACGTGCCGGCGAGCCATGCGCTTCAGATCTCTCGTAAAAGCACCAGTGGGAACCAGCGCAAGCCTCATCGGTCCACGCCAGCAGCTGCTAGCACGCCATCCACCAGGTCCTTTCCTGTGGCGTACCCCTTAGCCTTCCCCCTCATGGCCAGACGGCGCGATTCCTCCAAGGCCTCCTCGGTTTCGGCAGGTAGATCCAAGCTGAAGTCCAAGGGGATCCGCTGCTCCCGAATGATCTGCTTGTAGAAGGCTCTGGTGACCGTGGTCATATCCAGACCAAGCTCCTTCACGATACGATCCACCTGTTGCTTGTCTGCATCGGATATACGCACCGTAACCTGAGACATCTTCTCCATCGGAGCCCACCTTCCTTGTTGTCTGTAATTTTGCAATAAAGTGCAAAATTACAGACAATTTCTTACTTTAATGCAAGACTGCAGTGCATGGTAAGGCATCAATGCGTATAGCTGACAGCAATAGCATGCATCCATTGCTTCATGCTGCGCTGAGCGATTCCGACTACTCATGCTTCCAAGCCAACTTTGACGAAACGGTCTTCTGCTACAACCAAAGTCGCCCGAACGAGAATGACGCCGGACACGGATGCGCTCGCTCCCCCCTAGCAACAACAGCCTTGGCTCTACACAGCTGATCCACAATGGCTTTGCGGAAGATGAAGTAGGGCGCAAACTGTGTCCTCACTTAATGCAGCGGCAGCGAGTGCGGTCGCCGCATCAGTAAGAAACGATCATGCCCGTATCCGTCTGATCGCCCAGTTGAAGAGCTTGCGCAGCTCCGAGGCCACTAAGACCAGGGATGCCAGAGCAATGCACTCCAACCAGGCCTGAGGCTGGAGAGGGACGGTGCCGAAGGCCTCGCCCAGGAAGGGCACATAGATCACCAGAAGCTGGAGCAAGATGGAAATTCCTATGGCGCCCCAGAGCCATGGGTTGCTGAAGAGCCCCTGGAAGGCCGACTTGCGGGAGGAGCGGGAGGCCAGCGCGTTGAAGAGCTGGGCGAAGACCAGGATGGTGAAGCCCATGGTCCGCGCCTCCCTGATCTGCGCCTCGTGGCCGATCGCCTGGACGGACCTGTCGGTGAAGAGGCCGCCGCTCAGGTGCATGTCCATGCCGATCAGGGTGACCGCAGCCATGACCAGGCCTATATAAACGATGTCAACCCACATGTCCCGGTCGATCACCCGGTCGTTGATGGATCGGGGCGGACGGTCCATCAGATCGTCGGTCTGCGGATCCACGCCCATGGCCAGCGCGGGCGCCGCGTCGGTCAGGAGGTTGATCCAGAGCAGCTGGGTGGCCAGCAGCGGCACGGTCACGCCCGCCATGCCGGGCTGCGATATGCCCAGAAGACCAGCGAAGACCACGCCGCCGAAGACCGTGAAGACCTCGCCCATGTTGGAGCTGAGCAGGTAGCGCAGGAACTTGCGAATGTTGTCGAAGATGCCCCGGCCCTCTCGCACGGCCTGGACGATGGTGGCGAAATTGTCGTCCGCCAGGATCATCTTGGCCGATTCCTTGGTGACCTCGGTCCCGGTGATGCCCATGGCCACGCCGATGTCTGCGGTCTTGACAGCAGGGGCATCATTGACGCCGTCGCCGGTCATGGCCACGACCTTGCCCTGGTCCTGGAGCGATTCGACGATCTTCAGCTTGTGCTCGGGGGCCACGCGGGCGTAGACGGAGACCTTGGAGGTGGTCTCCCGAAGCTGGTCCGAGTCCATGGCATCCAGCTGCTCGCCAGTGCAGGCCGGCTGTCCGGGCTTGATGATGCCCAGGTCCCCTGCGATTCTGGCTGCAGTAAGCGGATGGTCGCCGGTGATCATGATCGTTCTGATGCCGGCCTTGTGAGCCTGATCCACCGCATGGCGGACCTCAGTGCGGGGCGGGTCAATGATGCCGACCATGCCCGTCCAGATCAGATTGCTCTCCAGTCGGGTGCTTTCCTGGATCACCTTGTCGGCAGACAAGCGAATTGCAGGAGCATGCTGAGACTTTTCAGGCAACCGGTCCGTCTGATCCGTCCCGACCGTGCTTGACGGCCACTCCCCCGCGTCAGCTTCGGCCAGCGCCGACAGCTCCTGGTCGGATACAGGCCGGAAAGCCTGTCCCAAGGTCCTGTAGGCATCCGCCGAGAGACTGCTGACCTGAGCAAGTATCCTTTCCCGATCGGCACTGGTCATAGGTCTGACCTGGCCGCCATCGAGAATCCGGTCGCATCGGCCAAGCAGCACGTCGGGAGCGCCCTTGCAGAAGAGACGTGATTCCCTTTCGTTGTCATCATTCGGGGCAGCCAGAACCGACATGAGCTTGCGCTCGGACGTGAAAGGAATCTCGGCCAGACGACGGTAGCTATCAGCCTTGGCATCAGCGCCGACTTTACGGGCGGCAACAATCAGCGAAACCTCCGTGGGATCACCGACGATCTGCCAGTGACCCTGTCCGGATCCGGACCGGGCCTGGGAATCAGGTTCGGCCTCGTCCACCTGCCAATGAAGGTCTCCGTCGTTGGCAATAGTCCCGACCATCAGGGTCTCTTCAACCGCTTCAGCCAGAGATGAACCGAAGGCGTCCACCAGCTGTTGGTCATCTGACCCACTGGCCTCAACCGGCTGCATGGTTCCCTCCGGGGCATACCCGGTGCCAGTGATCCGGACCTGTCCCGAGGGGACGACCACCCGCTCAACGGTCATCTCATTGCGGGTCAGTGTCCCTGTCTTGTCGGAGCAGATGACCGAAGCCGAGCCCAGCGTCTCAACCGAGCTGAGCTTCTTGACGATGGCATGATGCTTGGCCATGCGCTGCACGCCCAGGGCGAGAACCACAGTCAGGATGGCCGTCAGCCCCTCCGGCACAGCAGCTACGGCCAGAGATACGGCCATGAGCAGGGAATCAATCAGATCCTGGGTTGTCTGAAAGCCTTCCATCAGGGCCAAAGCAGCCAAAACCAGGGCGGCAATCAAGCAGACGGCCAGTCCGAGGAGCTTGGAGACGCGGGCCATCTCCTTCTGTAGGGGCGTGGGTTCCTCCTGGGTATCAGCCAGCATGTCGGCGATCTTCCCGACCTGGGTGTCCATACCAGTAGAGGTGACGATCATGCGCCCGTTCCCCTGGGTCACTGCGGTGCCGTTGAAGACCATGTTGGTTCTGTCACCCAGAGCCTTGGGCTGGTCAAGCCGACCGGGCCGCTTGCCCACCGGCAGCGACTCGCCGGTCAGCGATGCCTCGGCCACGCGCAGACCCGCGGCCTGGAACAGTCTTCCGTCGGCGCCGACCGAATCGCCTTCAGCCAGGACTACTACATCACCAGGCACGATCCTGCTGGTCTCCAGGCTGACCACCCGGCCGCCTCGCAGCACCGAGGCGTGCGGGGCCGTCATGCTCGCCAGAGCATCCACAGCCCGCTCGGCCTTAGCCTCCTGAGCGTACCCCAGGGCGGCATTAAGGATGAGGATGATCATGATGACGATGGCATCAAAGGGCAGGGGCTCCCCGCCTCCTGATGCCGGATGTGAGCGTTCCACCACCCAGGCCACCAACGAAATGGCCGTGGCTGCCAGAAGCAGATAGACCAAGGGGTCCTTGAACTGTTGAAGAAACTTCCTCCATCCAGGAACGGGAGGCGCTCCAGCCAGCTCATTAGGACCGAACCTGTCCAGCCGACGCGCCGCCTCGGCCTCATCCAGGCCCCGGTCGGGGTCAACATTCAGGGCAAGGGCAACCTGATCGACACCTACTATAGAAGGGTCCTTGAGGACGGGGCCATTCACGCTGCGCCTCTGCTCATGGTCCTGCCCTGCAGTCGGGATCACGCCGGTATCTGTCGATTGCTCATGCTTGGGGTCGCTGATCAACCCAGTCATGCCACTCTCCTGCTTATGCCACGGAGTAGTCAACGCTTCAGAGGCCCGTTGGAAGAAATCAGAAGCGGCCAGACCAAAACGTTGCGTGGATGCTTGCCAAGTTGAATTTATAGTGTACATAAACACGGCTGAAGTCGTCAAGGCCTTTGCTACAGTATGCATTCTCAGGCCTGTCTCATGACAGAGACGGTATCTTTGCTGCACTTAACTTGGCAGCGCCCTGGTTGCCGAATCCCCCCCCCAAAAAAATACTAGATTTTCATTAGAAAAGCTTTAATCAGTTTGGGCTCATTTGGCATAAAAACCCTTATCCGCCCTGAGAATCCTATTTAAGACCCTCTTGTGATTATTCGACAGGCTCAGCTGGCGTTATCTGAGCAGTAAATAGTCTTATAGGCCAACCATGGTAGTTCTTGCCAGCCGTCTGCCCTAGCGATCCTTTCAATGGAGACACCATTGGAAATAGCACTAAACACGAGAAAGAGAGGAGAGAGACGGACAAAATGCACAACATTATCGATCTGCAGAATAGTAATATCGCCATGAATGATGAAGCCGCTCATCATAGCGGCGTCAGCATATTTGCATGCCACGGCGGTGGGCATGATAATATCTGGAGTTGATGGACCTGCAGCTAATCCACAAAAATATGCCACTGCGATGACGCATTCATCAAAATGGCATGGGCTGTCATTTTTGCCCTGATGACGGCAGGGACAACAGTCATGTAAGTCTATGGGCGCCATCCTTGTATGGCATCCATAGCAATATTCTGATGAAGATTTATAAGTCGCGAGAACGGCGATGATGGGAGAACGGTGATGAGTGGTACTTCAGTGAGTTCAAATGGATTGACAATGACGGTGACTCCGAGGAAGGATGATTCGATCACCATCCTCGACCATGTCGACTTCCATGCTGAGCCCGGAAGAATCACGGGGATTGTCGGCCCCTCAGGCAGCGGAAAGTCCACCTTGCTGTACTGCCTTTCGGGGTTGGAACGTGCGACATCCGGAAGCATCTCCCTTCTAGGGCATGACATCACACATATGCGAGCGTCCGCGCTCACTCGGTTTCGGCGTCGACATCTGGGATTCGTGTTTCAATCCTACAACCTGATCACGAGCATGACGGTGGAGGAGAACCTCGCGCTGCCATTCACCCTGCGCGGCCGTCGACTCCCCAAGCAAAAAGCGGATGAGATGTTGCGGTACTTCGGATTGGCAAACGAGAAAAAAAAGGAGCGTGACGATGCTCTCAGGCGGAGAGCAGCAACGTGTCGCGCTTGCACGAGTGCTGCTCTCCGATGCAGATATCATTTTCGCCGACGAGCCGACTGGAGCCTTGGATCAGGAATCTGGCGCCAAGGTCATGCAGGTGTTCAAAAGCCTGGCTATGGATGCGGGCAGGACCGTAGTAATAGTGACCCACAGTGGAGAGGTAGCCGGACAGTGCGACCAGATCGTTGAGGTCCGTGATGGCCACGTGCTGAACGCTGATACGGAGAGCGGGGCCCGCATATGAGGGGCGCACTCTCTGATCTGAAAGCAGCCCCGGCCGTATGGGCCGGCGTATGGCTGTCACTAATCGTTTCCCAGACCGCTGTGTGCACTATCGTCGCCGCGCGCAGGGCTATTGATGCCGCTTACCACGGACCGGATGCCGGGTTAGGCGCCAACCTTTCCGGCCCAGCAATGCTGTTCAGCGTGGTCATAGCCGTGTTCGTGATGCTGTGGGTCGTGACCGCCGCTCTGAACCAGCGCAGGCACCAACTAGCATTGCTGGTCCTTCAAGGCGCCACGCCCTGGCAGCTGCTCTTCGGGAATCTGGCTATCATCATCGTCCTATTCATCTTGGCAGCAGTAGCGTCATCCCTCCTGACGCCGCTGGCAGCACCATATCTGTTCGACCTCCTGGCCAGAGCATTCGAGCTGAAACTGACGTATCAAGCAACCCAGCTGCTGGCATCCATCGGCACTGGGTTGGCCATTGCCGGAGTCGCCGTCCTTGCAGGCACAGTGCTGACCGTGCGCACACTATCCAAGATCAGGCCGATAGAGGCGCTTCGGCAGTCACAAAACCCGCCGAGACAAGTGAACGCATTCCGTGTTCTGCTAGGCGCATCGTTGCTCGTGGGAGCGATATGCGCGCTCATCATCCCGGGGACAGCTACACGCAAGATAGACTCTGGCGAGCTCGCCACGCACATTTCCGGCAGGAATCCCATAGAGTCCAGAGTGACAGGATTCATTGGGTTCTCCATGGGAGGCATGTTCCTCCTGATCTTCGCATTGGCTGTTCTGGCTCCCTATGTCATGCACTGGTTCACCAAAGGATGGACGCATCTTCTCCCCCTGCCATTCAGCACCTGGAAACTCGCTAGGCAGCAGGCCGTTGGGAGGATCCAACGACAGAACGCGACCATCATTCCCATGACGGCCGGCTTGTCGTTGCTCATGACTTTCTCTGGTGTGTTGCATACGCTGACCGACAGCCTCAAGAATTTCGCCAGTAACGGCCATTCCATGAACGTGAACCCACACATGCTGACGAACCTGATGGCCATGCTCGGCCCTGCGCTCATCATCGCTTTGGTGGGCGCAATCTCCGGACTGATGATCACCGCACGAGGGCGACGCCTGGATCTGGCGCTGACATACGTATCCGGTGCCAGTACCGGACAGTTGCGCATTTTGGGAGCCCTCGATGGTCTCATTTCGATGGTCACCTCGGTGCTGCTCGCCTTCGTCATCACACTGCTCAGCACCTGCGGCACCGCCTTCATGCTGCAACGATATCTGGGAAGCGCAAAGATAAGCGTTCAATGGGGATATTGGGCGGTCATCGCACTCCTCGCTATTGTCGTAGGCGCCCTCGTCACAGGCGTGCAGGCGCTGTGCGCGCGTTCCGAGGATTCTGTGAGGGTCATATCACGTGCAGTCGGTGAGTAACCACCCCCAACAAAGGACGAAAATGTCGCCACACAAGCGGAATAGTAATGAGAAAACCGCATCTTTGATAGACGTGCCCCGCCTTTTGAAATCCATAAGGGTGTTTTATTCACGGTTAGTCTGCTAAGTATAGCGAGCGCCCTCTTAAATCTGGCTCAGCCACAGCTTGTCAATGTCATTCTTGGACGCGTGCAGCATAACATGCGATCCGCAGTGCCCCTCTAATAGCGTTGGCAGGAGTGTTTCTGTCCGGCGCAGCAATCACTTCTTTTGACGCTTACCTGCTGTTGAACGATATGAGACGGTCTCTAGTAATGCATATTCTGCATTTGCCGTTCAAAGATCTGGACCAGTCGCATACAGGCAACGTAATTTCTATTATTTCATCTGATACAAATGAACTGAAGCGATTGCTGACCGATAATTGCCAGAAGTGTTTGGCACTTTACTGGTGTTCATAGGCGCGTGTGTGGGAATGGTCATAATCAGTCCCGTCATGTTCGTTATCTCTCTTTCGACCTGTCTTGTTACTGTCGGTTTACTGGTAGTCTTATCCGGAAAATTACGAGACTGCTCCAGAGGGGCTCAAACGGCCATAGGAGATATGACGTCTGCAGCCACTGATGCTTTGATGAGTTTGAAAAGGATCAGGGCCTTCAACGCCACGGAGCGTGAGACCAATAAAATCGGCGAGAAGCCAGGCAAGCGTGCACATCCGGTCGTCTAATTTCAAAGAAGCAGTCACTGATATGGCCATCAGGAATGGCCTTAATGCAGTTGTGCCTGATGGTTGTATCGGGAATCGGCGCTTTCCAAGTGGCCAAAGGAGTGATGACTGTTCAGCAACTGGTAACTTCTCTATGTACCTAGAAATGATGCCCACGCCTATGGCGACACTTTCTTCGACATATAGCAGACTGTTCAGAGCGTTGGGCGCGAACTCCAGCATTCAAGCGATAATGAGAATGCCGACCGAAGATGCGACATCAGCATGAGCAGTATCCAGTAGGGTCCAAAGGAAGGTCACCAACTCCGATCAGATTGACATCGATCTTGACCATGCTGATATTCCGTATGATGACGCACGGAACAATCGTGGCGGGCTCCAATTGAATGAAGCGGGCGTGCATATGAAAGGCGGTGTCGTCTACGCGATAGTCGGACCATCCGAAGCGGGCAAATCAACCATGCTGGCCCTTATAAGGGTATTCTATAAGCCAAATCATGGCCATGTTCTCTTTAATGGTATTGATCTTTCAACTCTCAGCTCCTCTTATGTACGTTCTCTGATCGGCTATATAGAACACGATGCCCCCATATATTCCGGTTCTTCCAGAACGAATCTGGCGATGAACAAGAACGGCGTATCCGATGAAGGCTGCTGGAATGCCTTAAATAAGGTGAACCTCACGCCAAAGTGAGAGACACCTTCGATGGATTGGATACCCCAGCAGGCAACGCGGTGTATTGCTGAGTAGCGGTGAACGCTATCGCTTGGCCCTGGCAAGGCTGTTGTCCATAAGGCGGCCGATCATGCTGCTTGACGAAACAACATACCATTTAGACGCTAAAAACGAGGAGCTCGTCGCACAAGTCATTCATGCCAATTCCCCGGAGCAGACAATAGTCATGGCGGCACAGAGAATACAATCAATCGCTTCGTCAAATAGAATCATGGTTTTGGCCAATAGAACTATCAATGGTTTCCTTTGGAAAATATTGTCTGCCAATTCTACTCTCCTATATGTATTGCTGTTAATAAACTTGATACCAATGTGAATAATTTGGCTATATATAAATATGCGCGGAAAATACGATCCACCGGCAGCAAGGTTCTCACCTCAACAAAGGAACAGACGATTCAAACTATCGTCTTGCCCTCTAAAGATATCTTTAATGACATTTATTGGCTGCTTGGTTTCCAGCATGATATGCAGTCATTACTAGACTGACCACGGGATATCTAGCAGTAAAGTTTAGCTGGGAGTACAGCACGTGAACCTTACACAGGGCACGCAGGAATAAATCTTGGAATTGCTCATTGTCAAGACATGACCCTCGCTGTTCCGCACAGTCAATCAGCTATCTGTTTTTTGATGACTATATGATCACGACGATGTTGATCGCCTACGGGCTTAAGGAGCCGGACCGGGCATCAGACCGCTGGTTAATAGCCTAAACGAGACGGAGTAGTCAACGCTTCGAGGGCCTGTTGAAAGAAATCAGAGGCGGCCAAACCAAAACGCTGCGTGGATGTTTACCAAGTTGAATTCACAATATACATAGAGACGGCCGAAGTCGTCAAGGCCTTTGCTCAAAGACAAAGCAACAGCAATTCCTTTGCCGATACACATGAACCGAACTGAACTCGGCTTTAAATACCTCAATCCCTTATCCGCGTCATCTGTTCTCGTTCACTGTCAAGTCTATTAGTTGCATGTGCAGCAGATTGAAAAACCAAGGCAGCTTCGTAAAAACTAGCTAACTACGCAAAATAACTGACCTGCAATAGAACAGTAAAGTCAGTATTTTCATAAAACAAATCAGGTAGATTCTTCGTCCTAACCAACAACAGCGCAGTCCGTCACTGTTAGCTCAATTCTTGGCTCCGCCCCACCGATGGTAAACGGATAGGCGATCCGGCATCGATCTTAGCCACTCCTCTTTTAGCTTGCGTGCATTCAGTCCGTCAGCCTGATCTTTGACCAAGCCTAGAGCAGGCAGATCCTGATGGACAAGGGCAACTCTTGTTTGCTGGCAATATTGACGAAGCCGTTCCCTGGTATCTATATGGCCGAATGACAAAGCCTAATCTCATCCGAATAGGAACACGTAGTCGGCAAAAGAACCCAATGCACAATAAGGTCTGATCTTTCTGTAGCCAACTCGCGTAACCATAGTTCGTTTCTTTCTAACTATCAATTAACGAGAGCAATCGTGACCCTTCGGATAGAGCAACAGGAAAAGAGCTGGTTATACCGCTTAATAAACGGCTAATTCGATCTTCGCGTCCATGCTCCCAACTCCCGCACGAAATTCCCGGTCCAGCGCCACCATGATGTCATACCTTCTGACGCTGACGCTGCTGATGAATATAAGCCAAGACTGGCCTACAGTCTCGGCTTATATTCTTCCCGTGCCCTTTCAACCTTATCGGTGCTCTAGTTAGCCGTCCATATCTCGCGGACGATTAGAAACACCCGACTCAGAAGACCAAGAGCCCATAAGCGCTCACACCTACAGCTCTTTTATTTATGCTTACTCCACAAACCACACGCAGGAATTTTCTCGTAATTCCTCTTTTTGAAGCTTCTCATCGATATCGTCACTACATAGAACGATCGTCCCATCTATATTGAGACCAACTTTGCCTGGGCCGAAGTTCAGAAGACAATGCAAACCTGTCGAAAGTCTAATATGCAGGATTCTTGGATCAGCGTCTTTCAGGATTTCCATAGTGGTAGCACCTTCTGCAACCACCCATTGACGTCGGAGAGCCAAAGCCTTTCGATACAATTCCAACGCCGAATCCTGCCTACCATCCTCTCTCTGAACCGCATAGGTCGAGAACCAACTTGGCTGGGGAAGCCAGGGTCTGGCATGCTTGGCTGAGCTGAATCCATAAGCGTTTGTCTCCGAAACTGTCCAAGGGAGTGGAACCCTGCACCCATCGCGGCCCCTGACCTTATGATTTGAACGCTCCCAACTCGGATCCTGAATGTCTTCTTCCTTGATGTCCAAATCCTCTGGCAGGCCTAATTCGTCACCTTGATAGATGTAAGCAGTTCCCGGCAATGCAAGAATGAGCATTCCAGCTGCACGGGCTCGAGCCTGACCCACTGATTGGTTGATGACCGGTCGAGTACCGGCAGAAGTTACCCATTCGACCACATCAGCGCCCTTGGGCAAAGCGAGACGCGATGCCACGCGAGGCACATCGTGATTGCCCATTACCCAGCTTGGAGAGCCGCCAACCCTACGGAAACCATTCCATGTTCGTTCAATAGCATCCTGGTACTCCTGCCTATCCCAGTCACACTTAGAAAGAGAGAAATCGAACACTGATCCGAGCTCGTCAGATCTTGCATAGTCATATACCCGATCCGTGATAGGAGTCCAAGATTCCCCCACAGCCATACGGGGTGGGTTATATTCGTTGAAGACCTTACGCCATTCTCGGTAGATATCATGCACCTCGTCACGATCAAACAAAGGATCATCTCCCTTGTCCGACAAAGGCTCCTGATCAGCAGGATCAGGCCTATCACGCAAGGGTTCAGCTAAATCCTTGGCCAAGCCATGCGACACATCAATACGGAATCCGTCAACCCCATGATCGCTCCAGAAAGCCAGCGTCTTCAGAAAGTCCTTCCTGACTTCTTCGTTGTCCCAGTTGAAATCAGGCTGTTCTTTGGTGAAAAGATGCAGATAGTACCAGCCATCGCCGCACGGCTCCCAAGCACTGCCGCCAACTCCTGAAAGCCAGTTAGAAGGGGGCTGACTTCCATTGGGGCCTTTCCCCCTCCTAAAGACGAATCTCTGGCGCATGGGCGAATCAGGTCCATCCTTCAAAGCTTGCTGAAACCAGGGATGCTGATTGGAACAATGGTTGGGAACGATATCCACAATCACCTTTATTCCTGAATCGTGGGCATCGTGCACCAAAGCATCAAAATCCTCCATGGTCCCTAGACGCGGATCAACGTTACGATAATCTGCCACATCATAGCCTCCGTCCACTAGAGGTGAAGGATAGAAAGGAGTCAGCCATATAGCATCTACACCTAGCTTGGTTAGATAGGGCAGTCCGGACCTCACTCCTCGCAAATCCCCTATTCCATCTCCGCTAGCATCGCGGAAAGACCGAGGGTAAATCTGGTAGACAGTGGCATTCTTCCACCAGTCTGGGTCCAGCATATCGTTGATCATTCATCACTCCTTTACTGAGCCTTCGAGCATCGCCCGTATAAAATATTTTTGTAGAAATATGAAGAGGATCATGGTTGGCGCCATGATGAGCAGAGAGCCTGCGTTGAGCAGAACGACATCTGTCGAATACTGTCCAACGAAACTTTGCAGAGCCCCAGCCATTGTCCGCTTGGTCGGATCATCGATAAGTACTACAGCCAGCAGGAACTGATTCCATGTTGACAGAAAAGTCAGTATTCCCAGCGAAGATATAGCAGGAATCACCAGCGGCAGTTGGATGCTACGGAATATACGTAACTGTCCGGCCCCGTCGAGGCTGGCAGCTTCGATTAGATCACGAGGCATCTGGGCGAAGTAGGTTCGCATCCAGATGACTCCAAACGGCATATTCAATCCGATCATCGGCAGGATCATAGCCAGCCGCGTATTGAGCAATCCCATTGATTGGATTTCATAATACAGAGGAGTTACCAGCACCTCGAACGGCAGCGTCAGCCCTACAAAGAGAAGGGCGTATGCAATCCAACCACCTGCAACATGCAAAGAACCTAGTGCATACCCGCCCATGGCACTGCAGATGAGAGTTACCGGAACCACAGCCACGACCAGGATCACACTGGAAATCAGCAAAGGAGTGATGTTGGCTACCTTCCAAGCAGCAGCAAAATTCTCCCAATGCGGATGAGCGGTGAACTGAATTCCATACGGCATGGAACCTTGAGGCTGCAGGGCAGCTGAAAGCATGCTGATAAAAGGCAAGACACAAAAAATAACAGTGAGCGCCAGCGTCAGATTTCCTAGAACACGGACAGATAAGGACTGCTTCATGCTGCCTCCTCCGACTTCCCCTGAACCAGCCGCTGCAAGGGTCCAACTACAAGCAGGACCAAAATCATGAGCACCACAGCCAGAGCGGAAGCCAAACCGACTTTGTTCTGCGTAAAGGCCAGCCGGTAGACCATAACGCCGGGAACCATCGTTGAATAGCCCGGACCGCCTTGAGTAGCCATAAAGACAACATCGAAACTTGCCAACGCCGCGACCATGGTCATGGTCAAGCAGACAGCTATCTGACCACGCAGGCCAGGCAGAGTAATATGCCATAACTGACTCCACCAGCCGGCACCGTCAATGCTTGCGGCCTCATAAAGAGATTTGCTGATACTGCCGATACCCGCTGAGAGCAGAACGATACAGAATCCCAGCTGCAACCAAAACCCAATAACTCCAACGGCGTTCAGTGCTGTATGCTGATTTCCTAGCCATGCCGTGGCATGAGAGCCAAGACCCATCGCTTTAAGCATCTGATTAACGATGCCATCCTGAGCCAGCATCCAAGTCCAAGCCACACCTGCCGCGGCTCCAGGGATTACCCTGGGAAGGAACATGCAGACCTGTGCCACAGAGCTGAAGGTTTTGCTGCGAACATCTCGAATGAGCGATGCCAAAATGATACCTAGGGCAACCGGAATTAGCGCAAAGGGGATGATCAAGTAAAACGAATGAGCAATACTGCCTCTCAGGACCGGATCGGTAAAAACACGGATGAAATTATCGAATCCAACCCATGTGCTGGCATCAACCCCATTCCAACTGTAAAAGGAGTACCAAGCAGTCTGAATGATGGGCCAAAAGACGAAAACTATATAGAAAGCGAGCCCAGGCAACAGGAAAAGCCAGCCAATGAGTGTAACACCAGCTTTATGGCGCCTATGCCCATCTCGCTTGGCGGTGCGAACGGCATTCGAGCAATGTCGTTCCGCACCCGCCTCAGCTTTGACAGAGGTACTCACTGTATGACCTCTTGCTTATACTCATTTTGAACGTTTTGCGTAAACTGGCTGGGTGAAATACTGCCGTCCACCAGAAGCTGGAAATTAGGCACCAGAGCACTGGCCTGAAGACCGGCAGTGGCATTATTAATGAAATCAGTAGAGTTCCCAGATTCAAACACATTCAAGTAAGAATCGAACATGCTCTTCTGCAGATCATTTTTGGCCTTGGGCACGGTCTGTCCCTTGACCGTCTTGGGGAAGTAGCCGCTGACATCAGCAATTATCTGACGGGCCTCATCGCTCTGTGTGTAATTAAGGAAGCAAGCCGCTGCATCTTTCTGGGCCGAGTTTGTCGGGATACCAAAGAAACTTCCTCCATTGGCTGCAATATTAGGCTTTTGATCCGCCGAATTGGAAGGGAATGGAACGAATTGGACATCAGCTCCCAAGGAGTCGTTCATCTGATCCAGGTTCCAATTCCCGCTGGGGAAGAACACACCCTGGCCATTGGCAAATCTATTCAGCGCTGAAGAACCGTCAACGGCATTGACGTCAGAAGGCAAATACCCGTTCTTGCTCCAGCTCTGAATCCGCTCGGCAGCCTTTTTTGCTCCCTTGGTATCGAAAGTGGATCCGTCCCGCTGCAAAATCCAGTCGGTTACTGTTTTCAAAGAGTCATTGTTGACCATCATAGCCTGGAAGATGAAAGAAAGACCCCCATCTTTTCCATTAATCATCACGGGAATCTCACCGGCATCTTTAACTTTGGCCATGTCTGATTCCAAATCACCCATAGTCGTTGGCACCTTCTCGATACCAGCTTTTTTCAACAACTTGGTATTTACATACATGCCAGCCACCGAATAGGAGCTGGGAAGCGCATAGAGATTGCCCTTACCTACCTTGCCTGCTCCGTCAGCGCGGTACAGCTGGGTCTGCGACTGCGGAACCTTCCAACCGTATGCTTGAACGTAAGGTTCAAGAGAGATGACGTGCTTTCCCTTGACAGCAGAGTTAACATCAGTGACACGAGCAATATCTGGAGCATCCTTAGACGCAATAAGACGAGGACCGTTTTGGGATGTTACATTGTCCGGATCGTAATGCGCTTTAATTTTGATCTTCGGATATTTCTTTGTAAACCCTTTAATCAGCGCATCGTCTACAGTCTTTAGACCTGCACCATCCCAGAGTGTCAGACTGTAGCTCTTATCACCCAGATCGGTGCTGACAGAATCCGGTTCGTTGCTTCCCGCCTGCTTGTCTGAACCCCCAGGTCCACAGGCTACGAGCGAAACCGCTAATCCGACGGACAGCAGCATCGCTGCCCCATGTTTAAAGAACGACTGCATCTTTCCTCCTGCCGTACAGATGTTCACTTCGTCGATGAACTTGCACAACCGATATTATATTTGATATTGCTATATTTATAACACTATTTTTTCTAAATTACTCTCCATTTGTAATATCGATTGCACACAGTATATAAACGGAATCCAGCTCCTGTCAAATTGTTCCCACTTTTCCTATGCCGCACAAGCTTCTCCACCTTCTTTGCCGAACCAAAGTTCGGCAACGACAACGCCTTAATTCATGCTGTAAAATCGGTTGTGTTCTAAAGTAACCACAACAGAGGCATATACATGCGAGAACCGACCATTTACGACGTCGCAAAAAAAGCGGGCGTCTCCCCGTCAACAGTCTCTCGCGCACTACACGGTAAAGATAGAGTTTCAGCAGACACAAGGAGTAAGGTTTTCCAAGCCAGTGAGCAGCTTGGCTTCACGGCATCCAAGGAAGCCTCGAGACTGAGAAGCGGGAAAACCGGGCGAATTGCCCTGATTGTCGGCAACCGAATGTCAGGATGGTACAGCTCAGAATTAGCTGAAGGGGTTTATTCCGCCCTGAGCAGCGAAGGCTATGATTTGCTCTTCTATCGAGTTGCAGATCGAAAGCAACGCGCTGATTTCTTCTCTTCGATGCCGATCAAACGCAATACGGATGCTGTCATCATTTCTTCCTTCGCTCTAACTGAGAATGAAGGACAGTCTCTACGCGATGTGGGAGTACCCATCGTAGGTGTCAACACTATGCACCTCAACGACCGTTATAGCATGGCATCCATAGGCGTAGATGAAATCTCCGCATTGAAGAACCTGATTCATCGCCTCTGCGTCATGGGGCACACGCGTATCGCTTTCATCCAGACGACTCCGATAAACAAAGATTTTGTTTGGGATGCCGACCAGCGGATTGAAGGATACCGCCAAGGAATACGAGCTGCTGGCATTACCCGTCGAAAAGATTACGAGATTCCCGTTCCCCATAGTTCTGAAGCAGGCAGCATTGCAGTCAGTGCCATACTTGCCTTAGATCCTCAGCCAACAGCCATATGCTGCATCAGCGACGAAGTGGCAATTAGCCTGGTACATGAATTACGGCGTTACGGAGTACGTGTTCCGGATGATATTTCTGTCGTAGGCTTTGACGACCGTGAGATGGCGGCTCCGCTCGGCATTTCGACGATCAGGCACCGTCCCGACGAATATGGCAAAACGGCTGGACTGATGGCAGTACGACTGGCCCGTGGGGAGACATTAGACCAGTCAAGAATAGTCGCGCCTGCTTCCCTCATTCTACGAGACACCATCGGCCCAGCACGTCACATTAATTAACAGATAGACCCTAGGCTCGTCATATGATCGTAGGAGGATTCTCTAGGAGGTCAGAGCTGTGATGATGACCTGTTCCGCTCTCCCAATCCAGCTCGGCGACACCACTGGCATCTTCGGGTATGGCTGCTTTCATAGGATTAAAAGTGAGTTGAATCCTGCTCGTTTCCCCTTTCCACCTCAGAAAAAGAGGGCCTTTATCAATCAATTCGTAGGAAAATTCTCCATCAAAGGCATCTAATCGATTGCGCAACTTACACAGGGCATCGAGAGCCCTGACCACGGGGCGCCGAAGAGCATGGTCGATTTCCACTACTGAATATGCATGCCGATTAATATCTCTCCCATTGCCAGTCCGCTTGAGAAGCTCCATATCATTCTCCCCTGCCAGAGCACCGACGTAGTAAACCTGAGGAACCCCTGGCAGGAAGAATTGGACAGCCCGAGCCGCTAGATAAAGATGATCATCACAACCTAAAGCTGAGTAGTAAGTTGAATTGATCTGATAAAGATCCAGATTGCTGGCAGCCGCTCCAGTAGCCGCCTGAGACTGACCCGCAGTTTTCTGATGAATAGTGCGCACTAAGGCATCCACTGCCGCATCGTTAACTAGACCCTTTAAACTTCTGTCCGTCTGATCGGAACCGATATCTATAACCCCAATGCCGTCGTGTGTATCCAGAACATTGATGGAGTTGCTGGGCCGCACACTTATCCAATGCGCCAGTGCCTGCAAATCTCCGCTATAGAGCGAATGGAGAAGAAGGGCGGGCAATGCAAAATCATAGACTCGGTCGACTTTAGAAGCTATCTCTATCTGTTTTTTGTAATAGGAATGGACCTCTATCAGAGTTTCAAGACCGCGCTTTTCCGCCTCTTGTTTGATAGATTCAATCAGACGGAATGTTTTGGGGATCATGAAACAGCTAGTTCCGGCTTGTTTGGCGCCATAGCCAACAGCATCCAGTCGGATATATCGCACTCGACTTTCTGCAAGTCTGTCAAGAATCGACAGGATGTAGCTCCATCCCTGCTCGCTGTCAGTGTCAATGTCTACCTGCTGAGGTGTAAAGGTCGTCCAAACCAGTCTCGTCTTCTCTGCCCAAGAGTATTGGGAAAAGGGCAGGCCAGGACGAGGACGATATATCCCTGATAGATCTTCTTCAGATGCACCATCAGGGAAGACTGATGACATAGTCAGGAACATATCATGGAAAGGGCTGTCTTCACCGCGGCGCATAACATCCTGGAATTGCTCTGATTTCCAAGACATGTGGTTGACAATGGTATCCACCATGATTCCATGAGTACGGCTAAGCTCCCTGACATCATCCCAAGAGCCGAGACGTGGGTCTACCTTTGTATGGTCAATCGGATCAAAGCCAGCATCTGCCCCGTCATAAGGAGTAAAAAATGGCAGAATATGAACGCCACAATAAACTCCAGCAAACCTGGTCCGCAACATTTCGGTCAGTGATGCCAAAGTTCCATCGCCAAAGCGATCCGCATAGGCAATAAGTTGAACCGTGTTTTCCATTATTCCTCCGAGTACAGTCAGCAACCACGCTTGATCATCATTGTAAAATCGATTTTACAAGTATCTAACAAGGCGACGACAGAGCATCGAGCTAACGACTCTGGCTAGACAGACAAGAAGCAGGATTAATTGATTAGGTTCTAACCAGAGCCTGAAGTCATCAATCAAGTTCGAACAGTCGAAAAGTTCAGCAGATCATTAACACAGTTTTAGAATCATGAATATATTGAAATTGGAAAGATCTAATATATGATCCTTCCAAGCTAGGCCATCGCCTGCCACAAACCGATTCCGCTAGCCTGCACAGAATCATGCGGGGCACCTCCAGCCGCACTTCTTCTGTCCATCTTCTCACCAGATCCCAGGATTCATCCCGATATGCCGATCCTTGCCCAGCGAGTCGATCCACAACTCTTACCAAACAATCAGCCATCCCCATCATCATGACCAATATTGAGCATTCCTTGTGCACATCCGTATTCGAGGAGGCTCAGGAAATCCACAAAGACAAAAATATGCAGCTGATCGACACCAATGCCTGTTCTGATTCAGAGCGACAGACCAGTCTGCTCAAGTTCTTTCGCTCTCTTGGCGTCTATATCGTAATAGACTGCTCCTCCGACCTGGAGTGTGCGGCCTCGGTCAAGTTACTCATAGTGCTGGTGGATCATGTCGAGCTCAGCAGCACAAACGAAACTGCCGCGCCCTGGAGGACACCTCGTTGTAGGGCAAATGTCGACCAGATATTTGCGGGGAGCCGGCTGCCAACACACTGCCTTCGCTTCTCTCCCACTCCTTTGGAAACCAGTCCATATGTGACCGCTGCATAGTATTTTGCAGACAGCGTGAGATCACCCAACTTCCACCAGCGACGACGCTCCCCGTGCGGGAATTGTCAATCCCATTCAGGAGAAAAGCACAGATCTCGCGTACCCGACGACATCAAAGCCGACAGCACCGAAGGCACCCGCACGGACAGCTATCCCAAGGTCCCCTTATCAGTAGTTGCCGCGCCAGGCGTCGACATGGGCCGCAAGGCCGCTACCCTTTTGATGGACGAGTTCAGCAACTCCCGGCATGTGCACGGCTCCGTGTTGATTGAGTCGACCCTGGTAGAGCGGGATTCAAGCAGGTCAGCGTACTCGCACTGAGAAAACAATCAGCATGCTATAACCATGCTTCATCATGACCACCCGGCAATACCTGCTCTTACGGTAATGCCATTCACAGCTTCTTTTACAAAGACATCTCAGCTGAGGCATCGCTGGCCACATATCGTTGGTACTTGCTCCGGGGCTTATCGGGAAGCGTCATGGAGAGCGCGTCTTCTTCGAGCAATGGCTCGATGTACCGCCTGCGGACATAGTACTTGCCCAGCCCAAGCGCATGCGCGATATCCTCGAGCGAACGGGGTTCCTTACAAAAACCGAGAATCCTGTCGCGTATTCCCTTGCCCGTCTTTGCTGCTCCCGAGGCATCGGAACCACCAAGTGCATGGACTTGGACTCGTTTCGCCGAATCAGATACTGCGGTTCCGGACCAAGGGACGTTTGCTTCCGCCGCACCAGCACGCTCCGGCACAGAGTAGAAGCGCACAGTGAAGGAAGCCTGCCGATCCTGAAACTCTACAGGCTTATATCCATACTGTTTGGCCTCCTCACGGATAGCCGGAATCCCTGAGTGCCGATTCTCCGCAATCCCCTCAATCTCCAGCAGACTGACCAGAGTAGGGTTCCTGGTCTGACTGTTGGCAAAGCCCAAGTCGTTGATGCTCTGACCGCCATATACACCACCAGGATTCCAGCATTCAAGACGATCGGCAAAGAGCGTCAATCTAACCGGCGTTCCGTTGCAGTATGGGCCATAGTCACGATGCATCAGTGCGTTGGTCAGGATTTCCCTGACTGCGGTTTCGGGATATTCAGGAATATCAGTGCGCACCCCATCCCTGATCACCGTCCTGGTTCTGCTGTTACGCCGCACGAAGGCCATGGCATCCTCAAGCATGCGGTCAATGGTCCCTTCAAAGCGCTGATTGTCAAGGAACCGCTCTCCCCCAAGACCAGTTCCGGCCTTGGTTCCCGGCACAACCACAGCGGTAATGCAGAGGTTCGGATACACCTGCTGCGGGTATTCGCCAAGGGTCATCAGACCTGCAAGAGTGGGAGATCCACGACGGCAGACACCTGATAGCTCCAGGATCTCGTCCTCATTCCTTCTGGCCAGGAGCGGGCGTTCCCGCTGTGCGCGACTAATGAAATCATGACGTTTTCCTGGGTTCAACATATCGGAATCGGCCTGAGGATCTACCGATACATCGTCGCGCCGACCGTCCTTGAAAGTCTCGATCTCATACAGCTGCGTAGGCGTCATGCGGGCATCGGCATCCCCGATCCGGGTGTAGCTGCCTGCGCTGATGCCTGCTGTCTTACGGTAGACAGGCCTCTCGCCCATGGGTTTGCCATTGATGTAAGCCGACACCACGGTCTTGCCGTCAATCAGGCTTTCGCTATAGACCGGTCTGACCTCGGGATGCATCTCTTTGCCCTGTGCCGTAACCGCCTTTTCCAGCTCCTGTGCGTCATGGACGCCGACAACCTCGAATCCAAGGCTTTCATCCAGCCCGAATACGATGATGCCGCCCTCGTTTTGGTTGGAAAACGACGACAGCGAGTCATACACCTTCGGAGTCCCCTGGCTGGCGGCTTTGACTTCTATCGATTGGCCTTCACAACCCTTGCGCTGAATCGAACGCACAACCTCCTCCAGAGACAGATCGCTCTGTTCAGCGTCATCTGACTTTTGCATGCAGGCCCCTACAAATTGATAATTTCTGTTATCTTTATCATACAGATTTACTAAAGAATGGCAAACTTTAGTAATTGATTACTAAAATAATCACTAAAAATTGATGTTTTTATAATTATCAACCCATGATTAACACTATTTCCAGATCTTTATCACTGTGCAATTCCTGACCGGACACCGAGTTTGCTGTGACCAGCATCAACTCCGTTGAATTCACTGCACTGGCAAAGATACAGTGACCACTGCGCCACCGCCATCGGTTGCATTCCCCAGGGTCAGGCGGCCTCCTGCGCTCTCGACGGTCGACCGCGCTGCAGCCAGGCCGATGCCATGGTGGCCACCGGAGCCGTGTCGACTGCTATCGGCCCGATAAAGCCATTCCGTGGCATGTACCAGAGCCCGGCTGCTGAATCCTGGACCCTGGTCACGCACGGTCACCACCAAATCGCGCCCGCCCGCCTGGCCATCCTCCAGCCTCCAGGTCAGCGCCACCAGGCCTTGGTCCGGAGAATAGTCAGCCGCGTTGGCGACGATATTCATGACCGCCCTGACAAGGTCAGCGGCATTACCGGAAACATGACCGGCATCGGAACCCAGGCGGTCATCCCTCTCGAGTCGCAGACCCCGAGCATTGAGGTACCCCTGGGCCTGGTTGTCGACCATATCTCTCAAGGCAACTGTCGTAACCCCGGATCGCTCTGAAACGGTGCCCACGGAACCCTGGCTGATGGCCTGGGCATAGCCGGCCATCTCGCGGATGGCATCCTCAATGGAGTCCAGGTAGGACTGCTGCTCCTGGCTGAGCCCGGTCTCCCCCAGCAGGTCGGCGTTGCCTCGCATGATGGTCAGCGGCGTCTTCAGGTCGTGAGCCAGGGCCGCCACCTGCCGACGCTGGGACTCCTGGGCCGTCCAGGTCTTCTCCAGAGATTCCTTTAGCGTGGCGCGCATCCTGTCGAAGGACTCCAGCACTCGGTTGATCTCCAGCACGTTGCTGCGGGGTAAGGAGGCATCCAGATCCTGCCGCCCTATATCGTCAGCCACCTGGTTGAAGACCTTGAGCTTGGACGATATGACATGGGCCGCCCGCAACCCGACCAACAAGAGGGTGAGCAGCAAGGCGATCCCGTAAGACGCGAGCAGCAGGTTCTGGGGATTGGGATAGCGGTCCCGGGTCTGCCTTGACGCCCACTGCGGCTGAATCCGATAGGCCAGGACGCATGGCCGCCCATCGGCTGTGGCATAGACGACGTAGGTCGCATCCGGCTTTGCACGAGTGGCAAGGGGCCGTCCCGTCTTCTTTTCCCGCTCTTCCGATGGCTTAGACGCCCTGTGCTCCAAGTGGTCGGCAGCCAGCTGGTCGGCCTCGCTGGCCATGCCGCCCTTCATATCGCCCCCCACGGGATGCCCTTGACTGTCATAGGTTCGGTACCAGTAGGCGGCGGGAATCAGGGATTCGTCGACAGTAGTCGAACGACCGATGGATTGCCCCACCTTCTCCAGATGCTGCTCGCCATAGTTGGCCCAGAAGAAGTCACCCCTGGCCCCCAGGTTTATCCAGACCATATAAATGCCGGCGAAGAGCACAGCCAGAATCAGCAGCACGTAGAGAAAGTATCTGATGATCAGTAGAACGATGGGCATTCCCTTGCGGCTTGGCCGGCCCTTGCCGTTGACGCTCTGCTCCATCGGCGACTCGGGCGCGCCGTCAGTCAGGCCACCCATTGGTACCCCACTGACCAGATGGTCCTGATGGGGTCCACCCCCAGGGCTTTGAGCTTGCGCCGGGCATTGCTCAGATGCACTCTGACCGCAGCCGTGGCATCGTTGTCCGTATCATTGGCGGCCGGGTCATCCTCTAAGGCCAGGCAGGCCTCCCATATCTGCATGGGCGCGTAGGCCCGACCGGGATGTTCTGCCAGCAGGGCGCATATGCGGTATTCCGCATCCGTCAGATTGGCGTTGTGCCCGTCCACCCTGATCTGCCGCGCCTGAAGGTCCATGTCCAAGGGTCCGAAATGCAAGAGCGGGCGCCCGCGCCGACTGCCCTGGGAAAGCCTCGCCCTGACCTTGGCTCGGAGCTCGGCAATGCCGAAGGGCTTGCGTATATAGTCGTCGGCACCCAGACCATAGGCCAGGACCGCACTGTCCTCGTCGGTCTTGGCCGTCAGGAAGATGATCGGGCAGGATACCCGTTCCCTGATGGCAGCCAGGAGGGCAAAACCGTCCATGTGAGGCATCATGACATCGCAGAGAATCAGGTCGACCGAGGACAGGTCCATGCTTACAACTTTCCGCGACTCGTTGACCACGGTCACGGCATAGCCGTCCTTGGAGAGGGCCGCCATCAGCAGTGTGGTGATCCTTGGATCGTCGTCCACCACCAGGATGGAGGCCCGATGCCGATCGTCCCCGGGGGAACCTCCGGCGTGCACATCAGCCACGATTGGCTCCTTTTCTGCGCTTGGCGACCCGGCCCAGCAGCGTTTGAGAATGAACCTTTGCAGGCCAGGATTCTTGCAAGCTTGATTTCCTGCAGGACGATTTTCTTGCAGGACAGATTCCTTACGAACCGGATGCCCTGTAATGCAGTCTAATCGCTGACCTTGCGCCGATCCTCGAACCTGCCGATCCAGAGCAGGAGGGCCAGGCCCAAGGTCAGGGTGAGGACCAGACAAGGAACCAGATTATCCACAGCCGTCACGCCGATTGAAGCACGCAGGCCCTCCTCTCCCGGCATGGTCAAGGCCAGGGCCTGCTCGATTCCCAGGGAGCCGAACCTGGTAGGCCAGGTGAAGGGTATCCACTGGCTGATCCCGGGCGTGCTCTCGACACCGGATAAAGTACGGCCGTATAGGCCATTGAAGAGACCGCCAAGGGAACTGATGGATATCCCCGTGCCGAGGACCCCGATGGCGATGGTCGCATTCCGGCCGAAGCGTAGGGCAAGGGCGATGGAGAAAAGGTAGAGGCAGAGGGAACCACCGGCCATGCCCAGGGTGGCGAGCGCGACGGCCGAGATTGGTGCACCCGATCCGCCAGCCAGAGCCATGGGCAGGCAGAAGGCCAGAGCCGCCAAGGCCAGTGCCAGCAGACCCAGAAGCCAGAGCACCAAGATCTTGGCTGCCAGACCCAGACGGCGGCTGGGAATCCCCAAAAGGTTAGCCATGTCGCCGGCCTCCCGCTCGGTTTCGATATTTATGGCAACGACAATGGCGGCCATCAGGGGCATGAAGGCGCCCAGGACCTGAAAGAAGGCATCGGTCTCCAGCCCAGGATCATAGGGGGCTGCAGCGAAGTAGGCAACACAGACGAGTCCGGCCGCCAACCCGCAGACGACATGGATGGCGATGAGCACAGATCCGTGCAAACGCACGATTTCCGAGGCCACGACCCGGCCGACTGTCATCCCAGTCATGTCAGTTGGTCTCCTTTCGCGAGAACCAGATTCCCGTCAGGACGGACAGGAGCAGGAACCAGACCAGACAGGCCACCAAGGCCGTCAGGCTCTGCCCGCTGAAGACAGACAAGGCAGCCTTGATCGGACTGTTGTCCTCGGTCTCCAGGGGCACGCCATCAGGCATGACCTTCATGAAGGGCACCGGCAGGTTGATCATGGCGGCGGGCGACAGGAAAGGCCAGAGCCGTTGGTTCCCCCAGAAGGTGATCGAGACCAGCAGGTCCGCCATGTAAGGCAGACCGAACCCGATCAGAACGCCGAACCGGGCGGTCAGTGCCAGTCCAGTCGGTATCATCCAGGAGCAGGCCAGGACCAGCATTAGGGCGCTGACTACGAAGTCGACTACGGAAGGCCCCCCGATCCCGGAAACGGCGACTATAAGTGCTGACAGACCCAGAGCCAGCAGGGTGGCGATGCCGACCAGCAGCAGGCAGTAGACGATCTTGGCCCACCAGATCAGAGCGGGCGCAGCAGGCAGGGCCAGAGTGGTCCTCCACCGCTGTTTGCCGTCGATGTTGGCCATGGCGACGCTTATCAGGGCGGTCATGGCTGGGAGAAGCAGGACATACCAGTAGTTGACCCAGGAGGGCATCCAGACATGCAGCCCGAACGCGAAGCAAGCCACGATGACAATGAGCACCAGAGGGAAAGCCAAGGCCATCCGTCTGGGCGCGGCCGACCGGCCCTTCATGATCTCCGCTGCCAGGATCCTGCCGAAGGGGATGCTGGCGCCCCTGGTTCTGGCTTTTTCAACCGTATCCCGCTGGATGAGTTCGTTGGCATTCCCGCTGCTCATCGCGACCTCCTAAGCACGTCCATGAACAGCCTCTCCAGGTCCTCCCCGGCGTGCAGTTCATTCTCGTAGGCCAGGCGACCGTCCGCGATGATGCCGATGTGATCCGCCAGGACCGACACCTCGGAGAGGATATGGCTGGAGACGATCACGCTCATCCCCTGCTGCGGGAAGCTGCGGATCATCCCCCTCAGCTCCTCGATGCCCAGCGGATCCAACCCATTGGTGGGCTCGTCCAGGATCAGCAGACGGGGTTTGGTCAGGATGGCGTTGGCTATCCCCAGACGCTGCTTCATACCCATGGAAAATTGCCCAGCCTTCTTGGAGCCCGTATCGCTTAGTCCGGCAATGGAGAGCGCCTGGTCGATCCGCTCATCGGGCAGGCCAAAGAGGGTTGTACGCACCTTGAGGTTCTGGCGGGCCGTCAGATTAGGGTAGACGGGCGGCTGCTCGATCAGGGCGCCGATGTCGTAGAGATCACGGCGCGACCAGGGGTGTCCATCCAGAATCATGGATCCGCCAGTGGGGTGCAGCATGCCTGTGACCATCTTCAAAGTGGTGGATTTGCCAGCCCCATTTGGACCCAGGAGCCCGTAGACTCCGCCCTCGGGGACATGCAGGGACACCTGGTCGACGGCCCGTTGTCCGCGGCCGAAGACCTTGGTCAGCCCCTCGGTCCGCAATATGTAACGCATGGTCAGCTCCTATTCATTTCCGTATAGCAGGAGCCAGACTAAAGAGAGAAAATAAAGAAAGATAAAGGAGCGGGCAGAGTCCCCCCGCAATCCAAGGAAGGCATCGTGAAGGGTGAAGGTCTGAGAGGCCTGGAACAGTCACAATTCTGCGTCTGTCGAACCTTAATATCCGACAGGATCCGTATAGCAAGCCGGCAGAGCAAGAGGCCAGCAGAGCAAGGACTATGCTGTATGGTTTCGCCAAAGGTCATGAGATGTCGATCGGACCCAGCCCTCGCTTTCTCCTCGTTTTTGCAGCGTGCCATTTAACACACGCAACCAAGGAAATCAACTCTTTTCTTCCCGCCGGGCCGATGCTACATCTGGTACCTGGCTCTGGTGCACCATGCCAATTCGACAGCACGATCAAAGGAACCACATGCACATTCGACCATTCCTTTCCCTCACCCGATTCAAGCGCACTATCGCAGTAATCCTGGTACTGGCAAGCGCCCTCTTCTTCCTGGGCGCCTGCGGATCGGGCTCGCAGGCAGACCAGTCCGGCCAGTCAAAGGCCTCGGAAGGGCAAGGCACCTTCCCCGTCAAGATCGATCATGTTTACGGCACCACCTCGATACCTGCCAAGCCCAAGCGCATCGCCACCGTCGGATGGGCCACTCCCGACAACCTCATCGCCTTGGGGGTCGTGCCGGTCAGTATCCAGAAGAACTCCTTCGGCAAGACCGTGGATGGAGGGTATCTGCCCTGGACCAAGGATGCCCTGGATGAGATGCATGTGGCCAAGGCGGATATGCCCAAGCTGCATGACGAATCAGACAGCATCGATGTCGAGGCCATCGCCGCATCCAAGCCCGATCTGATCATCGGCCTGCTCTCCGGTATGACCAAGAAGCAGTACGACACCTTGAGCAGGATCGCGCCCACCATCGCCTATCAGAAGGTGGCCTGGGGCGACCCCTGGCGCAAGGTCATCACCGCCACGGCCCAGGCCATCGGTGAACCAGAAAAGGGCAAGCAGCTGATAGCCGACCTGGAGGAGCGCATCGCAAAGGCCGCCGAGGCCCATTCAGCCATCAAGGGGAAGACCGGGGCGGTCATGTACTTCGACGCCTCCAAGCTCTCCAAGTTCAGCGTCTACACCACCTCCGACGCCCGGCCGCAATTCCTGAACGACCTGGGCCTGGAGACTCCGGAGTCCATCAAGGAGGACTCCAGGAGCACCGAGGACTTCTACAAGGAGATCTCCTCGGAGCACGCCGACAGGTACAAGGATGTCGACATCATCGTCACCTACGGCACCCCGGACCTGCTTGAAGCGATGCGCAAGGACCCCCTCCTCTCCAAGATTCCCGCAGTTGAGCGCGGATCCGTAGTGGTCATCGACAATGACAGCGAGATGGCCAATGCCCTTGACCCCTCGGCCCTGTCCATCCAGAAGACGACCGACGCATACGCCGGGCTTCTGGGCGAGGCTGCCTCCAAGGTCTGATTCAGGCCACAGGTGAGGGGATGAAAGAGGGATAAGGGGTGCCGATATGCAACCAGCAATGACACCGCGCCCTGATAACCGACAGGCCGTCATGCATGGCAAGGGAACCGGACCCATGGTCCTGTCCGGGCTGATTCTGGCGGTCTGCCTGGTCATGGTCTGCGCCCTGTCCCTGGTTTCCGGATCCCGTTCCGTCAGCCCCTCCGACATCCTCCACGCCTTGTCCGCCTCCTCGGATGACATCGCGGTCTCGGCCATCCGCCTGAGAATCCCCCGCACCGTCCTCGGCCTCCTGGTCGGTGCCGGGCTCGGGGTGGCCGGGACCCTGATGCAGGGCATATCGCGCAATCCACTGGCGGACCCGTCGATTCTGGGGTTCAATACGGGGGCGGCCCTGGCGATCGTCTGTTCCATAGCCTTCTTCTCCCTATCGACCCCGGCCCAGTATGTCTGGGTGGGTCTGCTGGGCAGTGCGACGACCGCACTGGTCGTCTGGGCCATAGGCTCCCTGGGCCCATCCGGCCCCTCTCCACTGCGGCTGACCCTGGCCGGTGTCGTGATCAGTTCGGTACTGGGGTCCCTTACCTCCGCCATCCTTCTGCCGCGCATCAATGTCATCAGCTCATATCGCTTCTGGCAGGTGGGCGGAATCTCCGGCGCCCGGTTCGACCTCATGATGCCGGTCCTGCCTCTTCTCGCTCTTGGACTGATACTCGCCTTCTGCCTGACGCCCGGAATCAACGCCTTGACCCTGGGTGATCAGATGGCCGAAGGACTGGGTATGCACGTCGGACGTGTCCGCAGCCTGGCCTGGCTTGCGGCGATACTCCTCTGCGCCTCCTGTACGGCACTGGCGGGGCCGATTGGCTTCGTCGGGTTGGTGGTCCCCCATGTGGCACGACTGCTCATAGGACCCGACTACAGGCGGATCATGGCCCTGAGCATCCTCATCGGCCCCCTTCTGGTGGTTGGCGCCGACGTGGTGGGCAGGATAATCACCCGTCCATCCGATGTAGAGGTCGGCATCGTCACGGCACTGATCGGGGCTCCCGTATTCGTGATTCTGGCCGCGCGCAGAAGAACCGCGGAGGTATAGGCATGGATGCTTGCCTCCTTCATGATTCGCATAGACCCCATGCGATGACCGACCTGCAACGGATACGACGGGCCCATACCGTTCGTTCACTGGCAGTCACCATCCTGCTTGTGGTACTCCTGGTTACTCTCGCCCTGTCCGACCTGGTTCTCGGGCACCGCACATACTCCATGAACGACCTGATTGGAGCACTTCTGGGGCAGGGAGACGAAGGGACCAGATTCGTGATTCTCCAACTCCGCATGCCCAGGGCACTGATCGGCTGCGCCGCCGGCATCGCATTCGGCATGGCCGGAATTGGTTTCCAGCATCTCCTGCGCAACATGATGGCCAGCCCGGATATCATCGGCATCACGGCAGGGGCCAACACGGCCGCCATCTTCGGCATTGTCGTATTGGGCCTGTCGGGCATGCCCTTGGCCTGCCTGGCGGTCATGGGCGGTCTCCTGACAGCCCTCCTGGTCATGGCCCTGGCCTGGCGCGGTTCGTTCGACCCGACCCGGCTGATACTGATCGGAATCGGAGTGGCCGCAGGGTTCAATGCTCTGGGTTCCTGGCTGATGGTTCGCAGCAACCAATGGGACATCCAGGCAGCAACCCGGTGGTTGACGGGCAGCCTGGCCGATGCCCAGTGGTCCGATCTACCCATACTGGCAATAACAACCCTGGTCGGCGCCATGCTCCTGCTGGCACTCGACAGGAATGTCAGCACACTGCAGCTGGGACCGGAGATGGCCGCCGGACTGGGAGTCAGGGTAAGCCGTGTCCAGTTCGAGGTGATTATCGTGGGTGTGCTGCTCCTGGCCGTCGCAACGGCGACCACCGGCCCCATCTCCTTCGTTTCCTTCCTCTCCGGCCCCATCGCCGCAGTCCTGATCGGTCGGGGAACATCGGCCCTTATCCAGTCGGGCCTGGTGGGAGGTTGCCTGGTTCTGGGGTCCGACATCGTCGCCCAGCATCTGCCCACAATCCAGGTGCCGGTCGGCATCATCACCAGCATTGTGGGCGGCCCCGTCCTCATCCTGATCATGGTCCTCATGACCCGCAGACAGGAGCTCTGAACATCATGACGTCACCCCCGGCACACGACTCCTGGAGCAGCGCGCATAGGCTGACCGCCTCGCACCTTCGCCTCACCTATGGCGGGCGTACGGTCATCGAGGACCTGAGTCTGGATATACCCCCACACACGATGGGGTCCATCATCGGACCTAACGGGTGCGGAAAATCAACCTTCCTCAAGGCCATGGCCAGGATACTGAAACCGGCCTCGGGGGCCGTCATGCTGGATGGAGAGCCCATCACCAGCATCCCCACCCGCAAGGTTGCAACGATTCTGGGGCTGCTGCCACAGAACCCGTCAGCCCCCACCGGCATCACCATCGCCGACCTGGTCGCTCGCGGCCGATACCCCCACCACCACTTCGTCGAGCGGTGGACAACCAAGGACGAAAAGGCGGTGGAACGGGCCCTCGCCCTGACCGGACTGACCGATATGGCGGGGTGCCCAATCGACCGCCTATCCGGAGGCCAACGCCAGCGCGCCTGGATTGCCTTGACCCTCGCCCAGCAGACCGACATACTCCTTCTTGACGAGCCGACCACTTATCTCGACATCGCCTACCAGCTTGAGGTGCTTGACCTGCTGAGCACCCTGAACAGGCGGGAGGGCGTCACGGTGGTCATGGTTCTCCACGACCTGAACATGGCCGCCAGATATTCGGATTGGATCCTGGCCATCAAGGATGGCAGGAGGGTCGCACTGGGCGCTCCCGACGAGGTCATGACCGAGAACCTGGTCACGGAGGTGTTCGACATCGCGTCCACCGTGGTGAAGGATGAGTCCACCGGCACTCCACTGATGACACCTGCTCCCCTCCATAGCCTCAGAGCCCACTCCGTGAGGCCCCGGTAATGTACATCCCCATGATTCGGCATCCGATATCCGAAACACATCAATCCAGCCCTATGACACCAAACCCGGTGTCCTGATTCTCGGCAACCCAGACACCCACACAACAGGCCTGAGTCCAAGGTCAGGCCATACACCCCAACCGAAAGAGCAATGACCATGAAACTTCCCGCCAACCACCCGGTATCCCTGATTCCCTTCCATGTCACCGTGGCCAGAACGGAAACACTCTCGCCCCACTTCCGTCGCATCGTCTTCAAGAGCCCCGACCTGAAGATCTTTGCCGATGCGGGATACGACGAGCGAATCAAAATCATCCTTCCCCTTCCGGACGGATCAGTGCCTGACCCCTCCTTCTTTGAGGTTGCCCCAGATGTTCCGCTTGGCTGGCTACAGGAATGGAGAGCTCTCCCTACGGAGCGCCGCAACCCGATGCGTACCTACACGGTTCGCGCTCTCAGGCCCGAAATCGGGGAAATGGATGTGGACTTCGTCATCCACGATCCTGCCGGACCTGCCGGAACCTTCGCAGAGCAGGCCAAACCAGGCGACAGAGCTGTCATCATCGGCCCCGATGGAAGGGTCGGAGGACAGGTTCCAGGACTTGATTTTCATCCGGGACAATCCAGGCATATCCTCCTGGCGGGTGATGAGACGGCGGTCCCGGCCATCGCCGCCATAATGGAAAGCCTGGTTCGCGACCAATGGCATGGCGACGGGGTGGTGGTGGTTGAAGTCCCGACCGAAGAGGACCGCCTTCCCCTCCAAACACCCGAGGGCATCCGCGTCATCTGGACGGTGCGTGACGAGTCCGGCCACGGCCATGCCCTTACCGAGGCCATGCACAACCTCCTGGATGATCTGCCGGTCCATTCCGACTCGGACGAAGCCGCTCAATCCTCCAAGGAATTCAAGGAAATCGATATCGACCGCGAGCTGCTCTGGGAGACATCCGATTCCGCCGAGGCGGATACCGTCATCCAGACCGACGACCTGTACGCCTGGATTGCCGGCGAGGCAGCCACCGTCCGCGACCTGAGGCGCATGCTGGTCAGAGACCACGGAATGGACCGACGCAGTGTCTCCTTCATGGGGTACTGGCGCCAGGGCCGCAGCGAGATGTCCTGATACGAACATCGAGTGCGGTCGGCCCCCATTACCGGCAGCCGACCGCAACGGGTCAGTTCCCGTCAGACGGGCCGCAGTACTCCCGGAAGAAGTTGCCAATCACCTGGTGACCATACTGGCTGCCGATGCTCTCGGGGTGGAACTGGACACCCTCCATGAGCGATCTACCCCGTCTCAGACCCATCACATATCCATCCAGAAGCGAGCGCGCGCTGATCTCCAGGTCCGCGACCTGCTTGACCGAGGCCTCATCGGCAACCAGGGAATGGTACCTGGTCACCTTAAAGGTGTCGGGCAACCCCGTGAAGCAGCCCCTCCCGTCGTTTCTTATCCGGCTCACCTTACCGTGCTGGCGGCTGGAGGCCCTGACCACCTGGGCTCCGGCATGTACCGCGATGGCCTGCATGCCCAGGCAGATGCCGAATACCGGCTTCCGCCCTGCAACCTGGTCTAAAAGCTCTATGTAGCCGCAGTCCTCCGGACGCCCTGGTCCGGGACCCAGAATGACCGCGTCGAAGGCGAGCGGATCCACCTCGGCAAGGTGGTTCACCCGGACAATGGTCGTATCGGCACCCAACAGATCCACGTAGTTCTTGACCACATAGACGAAACTGTCGAAGGCATCAACCAGCAAGACTCTCATGGGCCAGCTCCTTTCCGGTGATGGCCAGATAGGCCGAGCTCATCTTCTTCATGGTTTCCTGCCACTCGCTTTCCGGCTGAGAGTCCTCGACGATTCCGGCCGAGGCGCGCAGGTGGTACCTGCCCGAATGGTAGGAGGCCGTCCTTATGCACAGTGCTGTCAGGACCTGACCGTCAAATCCGAGGAAACCCACCGCTCCGGCGTATACGCCGCGCGAACTGACCTCGGTCTCCTCGATAATCTCCACGGCGCGCACCTTGGGGGTTCCTGTCATGGTGCCGGCGGGGAAGGCGGCAGAGAAGACGTCGTACTTGTCCAGGCCAGGCCGGATTCGACCGACCACATCCGAGACCATATGAATGACGTGGGAGTAAACCTCGGTGGTCATCAGCCGGTCCACCTCCAAGGATTCGGGTGTGCAGCACCTGGCTACGTCATTGCGCCCCAAATCCACCAGCATCAGGTGCTCGGCCCGTTCCTTGGGGTCACCAGTCAGCTGCCTGATGGCCGCCTGGCGGGCCTCATCCTCTCCCGGATTGCCGACCGTTCCGGCGATGGGCCGCAGGGTTATGTCACCATCAGGGGTCAGCCCGATGAAGAGCTCGGGGCTGGCGCCGATGACATGCACCCCTTGGGGAGTCACGAAATAGTACATATAGGGGGACGGGTCCTGCCGACGGAGTCGCTGGTAGACCTGGAAGGGCGGAATCCTGGAGTCCACCTGAATCTCATGCCCGAGCTGGAGCTGGTACACATCTCCCCGGGCTATGTACTCCTTGCCCTTGGCAAACCACCGATAGAAGAGGTCCCGGTCTATCGTGTCGTGGGCCTCGTATGGATAGTCCGGCCCAATGCCGTCCTGGATGCCGTTCTTGGCAGCATCCGATTCAGGAGATTGCCTCGGCGATGCGTCGGATTGGAGCAGCCCTAGCACATCTTCCATGGACGCGGATCCATGCCCCGGTTCATCGCTCTCCATTGCCGCATTCTGGACCTGCGCATCAGACCGTACAGAAGATCCACGCTCTGGCATGCGGCACTCGGCAGTATCCTCTTCGACATGAACCAAAGTGGCGCAGTGGTCGTCGGCCTTCAGATCCAAAGTGATGATCCCCCGATAAAGCGTCAACGAGATGACCGGCAAGGCCGCGTCCCTAGGTATGCGTTCCTTCAGATCCTCAATCATGAAGATGGTGTCATACCCGAAGTAGCCAAACCAGCCCATCCCGAAGGGGCCTTCGTGGTCGCCGCTGATGGCAAAGGAGGATTCCAGCCGCCGCAGCACCGCAAAGACCTCCTGGATATCGAGGGCCGGGTGGCGGACCACTCCCTGCTCAATCCGGCCAAAGGGCTCCAGCATCCCAGTCAGCTGAGCATTGCCCAAAGGGTCAATGGTCATGACGTGGTCTGTCACGCTCAGGGTCAGCATGGGCTCGAACCCAATAACTGAGCGATTTCGGTCCTTGTCGGGACCACTCAGAGACTCCAGGAGGAAGAGCTGATCCTCCCGATATCTGGTGCGCAGCCGCCTGTAGATGGCCAGGGCATTGAAGTCACTGGAGAACCGGCGGGATTCCATAGTTACGTTGATAGTCATTAGGGCACGTCCTAAGTCAAATACTGCGGCTTGAAAACGGCAGCGAAACCCCATCTGATGCCGATTCAGTACGCCATGGATATGGATTTTCCTATGGCAGCATGTCCGCAGATAATAAAAGAGCAACCTCAAACACTGAGGTAGATATATGAATCAGAAGAGGAACCGGCTAAAACATCAATGCCATCGGGCATCGACATAGAAAAAGACACCCTTGGGTAACCAAGGCTTCAGTGATGTCGTTTTCTCCATGGCCACGATGCTAGAGCACCCATATGCATACGACCAACTACTATCCATAATTCGGACGCAATCTGTCCATTTAAATAGATGCCGATATCAGTAGCGAACTCAGTCGTCTTTGGTGATGCCATGGTCGGAGGCATGCGTGACGCTTACCGCTTCTATCCGGAAAAGACGATGGACTTTGGCCACGTTGGCAAGTCCGCTCATGGTCTGAATCCAAGATAGGCAAAGCACAATGTTCACATCCATCTGCTCGCCCAAACCACATACGAACAAGAACCGGACCAGGGAACAAATCCCCACCCCCGGTTCCCTTAATCAGCAGCTCAAGAGCTCATCTCCATAGAGCAAATGAAAACTACCATACCCAGCAGAATGATCACGATGCCGACGTAGGCAGTGATGGTCTGCGGGAGGCCGTTGAAGCCCAGTACACAGTCAGGCACTTCACACTCCACAATCGAGCCTGCTTATCCAGTAATGACATGTACCTTCCCGTCCGCTGATGCCCTATGCTCAACATGGCGCATGAAGACAGATGCACTTCGTTGGCGTAAGCAGAGCGGCTCGGATACCGATATGGTGCTGAAGGGGCTTTCACAATAAGGCTCATTCGGAGTGCCTCTCTACTGGCTTCGGATAGAGCATCCCACATAATCCACGCTCTTATGCCTTATAAAATTTGATTCCTAAACCTATAATTCCACCGTCCACAAGATATTGTGGCACTAAACAGAACGATTGTGACAGCCTTGTGCATCACAATGTCAGAAGAAAGGCTAGATCGACACTTGCCAAACAAGGTTGCCGGAATATCACCTGAGAAGCAGGAAAGTGTATTGCACTATCTATAGATGCCTTACTCCGCCACCATTGAAGATGCCTGACGGAGACATCCCCACCAGCCTTGCTGACCATTTGTTTCTCTTTTCTGCGACACCAAAACACGCTTCATCGCGAGTGTTCAAGGATGAGTACAGGACGGATCTTATTTAATCAATCCGTTGTACAAAATAAGATAGCGCTAATCCAAGCCACCTGCAATTCCTTGTTCCTTGAGACGCCCAAAAGGACAAGACAGCATCAATATTCGACAAATAAGTATCATTGGTTGGCCAGCTCAGTACCGATGGGATTGCCGGTAGGCTCTTGGCGTCGTTCCCATTTCCTGTTTGAATCGACGGTTGAAATTGGCAACATTGCCAAATCCGCTTCGAGCTCGAATACTGGCAATGGGCAAGTCGGTCGTGACCAGGAGGCGGGATGCTCGGGAGATGCGCAACCTACGGACCATGTCGGAAAAGTTGATCCCTGCGGCCTTCTTAAAGAACCTAGAGAAAGCCGATGGGCTCATCGAGACAACCTCTGCAGCCTCGTTCAAGCTGATCTGACCCGAAATATGTGAATTGATATAGGCCAGAACCTGATTGATCCGGTTAGCCATATCTACCGAAGCATCAGGCTCATAGCCCGGAGAGACCATGGTGGACCATTCGTTGCTCGGAGCTTGCACGAAGACTCTGAATATCTCCAAGAGGTCAATCAGACGGTCAAGTTCACGGTGATTCCCCATATCGGTCAGTATCGTGGCCACACGGACGGCGGACTGGCCGGAAAGCACAATCGCCTGATGCCCCCGCTGCAAGAGAGCTGAAATCTGGCCAGCCTCAGGAAAGATCCGTGCAAGAGCCTGGATACGGTTGGGATGAACCTGGCAAGCCACATCCCTATGCGAGATGACGGTGCCTGCGGTCAGATCAGAAATCCAATTGTGTGGCACGTTGCTTCCCAAAAGCGAGACCTGCCCTGGAGAGAACGAGACCATGCCATCACCGGCCATCATGTAGCCTCTACTCTCTCTGATCAAATGAATTTCAATTTCCGGGTGATAATGCCACCGGGCCAGAGCGGACGGGTAGCCATGCTCCAGCCAACGGATAGATTCATCTCCCCGTGGCACCACAACCTCAAGGGCCCCACGATCAACTGCGCTGTCTCTCATGTGTATGTAAACCTCCGTTGCAATCTGACACTATCAAGTGCAACAAAGCTATCGAAAGCCTGTCCGCGCTATACTCCCCCGCAGATCAGATGAGAAGTCAAAATAATACCACTATTGGGTATAGGGTAATATATTCATCCCAATAGTGACGCATAGTATGGAAGCAAGTTGTCAATGACGATGTAAATCCAACCCTCTTTTCTAGGCCGGTTAAAGGAGCAGCAAATGAAAGCGGTCGTTTTAGAGAAACAAGGCATCATCAAGGTGCGGGATATCCCCGATCCACCAGCACCCGGATCTGGCGAATTGCTCATAGCTCCTCATACCGTTGGTATATGCGGCTCGGACCTGCACTACTACTTACACGGCAGAGTGGGCAAGTACGTGGTGCAAAAACCAATGATCATCGGACATGAGGCCTCAGGGACTGTTCTTGAAGTCGGACCTGGGGTCAAAGGATTCAGCGTCGGCGATAAGGTGGCGATGGAGCCCGGAATCCCTGATATGAATTCCAAAGCCTCCAAGCTGGGACTATACAATATTGACCCTTCCGTCCGTTTCTTTGCAACTCCGCCAGTTGATGGATGCCTCTGCGAAAAAATTGTTCATCCTGCAGCCTTCACCTACAAGTTGCCGGAGAATATGTCCTACGCGGAAGGAGCTCTCTTAGAGCCCCTTTCAGTAGGAATGTGGTCCGCTACCAAGGCCAAGATAAAACCAGGTGACACCGGAGCCGTAATTGGAGCCGGAACCATTGGACTGATGACGGCGGCTTCAGCCATAGCCGGGGGATGCGCACGCGTCTTAGTGTCCGACTCATCCCGAGTTAAGTTGAATCTAGCTGCCCAAATCCCTGGAATCATTCCTGTGGACATCAACCATGACAGCCTTCTGGACCGGGTCATGGATGAGACAGACGGATGGGGAGCGGACCGTATCTTCGAGGCATCTGGAAACCTCAATGCCTACCAGGAGCTCTGGAAACTGGGAGCACCGGGCAACACTACCGTTATTGTCGGCATCCCAGCCGAAGGAATCGTGCCTATGGATATTACCGAGGTCCAGGCCAGAGAGACTCGCATTGAGAATGTCTTTAGATATGCCAATGTTTACCAGAAGTCCATTGATCTAGTTTCAGCAGGAAAAATTAACTTGAAGCCCTTCATCTCCCGGACCTACAGAATGGATCAGGCCCAGGAGGCTTTCGACAGGGCAGCCCGGGGGCACCAAGAGGATGTCAAAATCCAGATAGAACTACCCGATTTCAAGGAATCTGCCGACAACGCACAACCCAGGACACAGGGACCTGAGGATGAGTCATGAAAGCACTTGTTCTAGAAAACCCACAAGAACTGAACCTGAAGGATGTACCCATACCCCAGATCGGCAGCGGCGAAGTCCTGATCCGCACTGCTTATGCAGGTATTTGCGGCACCGACCGTGATCTGTATCTGGGTCTTCCTGGCTCAGCTAAAGCTGAACCGCCTATCATACTAGGCCACGAGAATTCAGGCCGAATCGAGCACATCGGAAGCCAAGTGACCGGTCTAGCTGTTGGGGATAATGTGGCCGTGGATCCCAACATCTACTGCCACCAATGCAACTACTGCCGAAGCGGAAAACCCGGGCTTTGCAGTCACTTGTCAGCCATCGGTGTAACCCGGAACGGGGGAATGGCGGAATACTTCTCAGCCCCTGCTGAAGTGGTCTACAAAGTACCCAATGGCGTCGGGCTGCGAGAAGCATCCATGATGGAACCGATCTCCTGTGCGGTTCACGGGGTAAATCTCATGGAATTACGACCCAGCCAGAAGGCACTGGTCATAGGGGACGGATTCATGGGACAGCTCTTCGCCCAGATTCTTCAATCTTATGGCCTGGTCCAAGTGGATCTAGCCGGCATCAGTGCTGAGAAACTAGCCTTGGGCAGACGTTTGAGCAACATCCACGCCACGTACAAGACTGACTGCGAGGCTCTGCCTGTTGAGGCCTATGATCTGGTCGTGGAGGCCGTTGGCATTCCAGCCACACAGGCCCAGGCCATCCAAGCGTGCAGGCGTGGTGCCCAGGTCCTCATGTTCGGGGTGGGCGCCCCCGATGCTCACTTCACAATGAACACCTATGATATTTACCAGAAGGAACTGACCATCAAAGGGTCCTTCATCAATCCCCTCTCCTGCATGGATGCCATCAGTCTCCTAGAATCCGGGCGGCTGAATATCAGCGACCTGATTAGTCACGAACTGAAACTGGAACAAGTTCCTGAACTCATGGAAGGCAAGATTGGCGAGACAACCAAGGCATTGGTCACATTCCTGAATTGACAAGAGCTGCTGAAACAGCTTTAACATGCTATCAAGCACCTTAACTCTCAAGGAGGAGTCATCACCATGCAAACCATGTCGGCATTCACCACTGACTTCCAGCACTCGGGCATGATCGCCCGTGATCTGGACGAGACCATCGACTTCTATACCAACAAACTGGGGTTCGAGCTGGTCGGCATCTACCCCAACGGAGAGAACCGCTGCGCCTTTCTGCGCCTAGGCCATTTGACCATCGAAACCTGGGAGGGCGAGCCTGCGCCCATGCGCACCGGATCCATCAACCACTGGGCACTGGATACGCCAGACATCGAGGCCGCCTTCGAGCATGCCCAGGAGATGGGATTGAAGATCCGAGAGGACTCCATACAGTCCATTCCCACCTTCTGGCAGCACGGAATCCGCTACTTCAACGTCATCGGACCCAACCAGGAGACCATCGAGTTCTGCCAGATTCTCTGAATGCCACCCGCCCAGGCGAATCGTGCATGCAGCAAGCGCGCGGTTCGCTGCACGGGTGTTGCGTCGAGCCCGGGCAGGACCACTCCATACGGGCAATCCCATGTGAGTAATGAGACACATTTATCTGCAACCGTCAAGGAACTGAATTCACCCCAATTTCCCTAGAAAATAGCCATTTTTCGCACAAAACTCCTTTCAATTCGGCCTGTGTTTCTCCACTAGAATGAGCATTGCGTCCAATGCGGGGCGCCCGACAATGAAAGAAGTTTCTCATGACGAACATTGAGAATGTTACGGTGGCCGGCGGCGGGGTGCTAGGTAGCCAGATCGCCTTCCAATCAGCATTCAAGGGCAAGAAAGTCACTGTCTACGACATCAATGATGAGGCCATTGCAGCGGCGGAGCAGCGGATTAAGAACCGTCGCGACCTCTACAAGCGGGACATCAACGCCACCGACGAGCAGTTCGATGCTGGGCTGAACAATCTGAGCTACAGCGCAGACCTGGCTGAAGCCGTCAAGGACGCCGACTTGGTCATCGAAGCCGTCCCCGAGAAGCCCTCCATCAAGCACAACTTCTACCAGAGCCTGGCCAAGGTAGCTCCCGAGAAGACCATCTTCGCCAGCAACTCATCCACCTACGTGCCCAGCACCTATGCCGCCGACACCGGTCGTCCGACTAAGTTCCTCTGCCTTCACTTCGCCAATCACGTATGGCGCATGAACACCGCCGAGGTTATGGGTTCCAACCAAACCGACCCCGACATCTTCAACGAGATCGTGGACTATGCCAAGGAAATCGGCATGGTCCCCATCCCTCTCCATAAGGAGCAGCCCGGATACATCCTCAACAGCCTGCTGGTCCCCTTCCTGGAAGATGCCGGCTACCTCTGGGGCAACGATATAGCAGACCCTGAAACCATCGACAAGACCTGGATGATCGGCACTGGCTCGCCCGTTGGCCCCTTCGGCGCCTATGACGCGGTCGGTCTGCGAACCATTTACAACATCATCGAGGAACAGAAAGGCGACGACCCTGGCTTCAAGCCCTTCCTGGAGAAGGTCAGGAAGATGCTCGACGAGGGGAAGACCGGCAGTGACGCAGGCCACGGATTCTATGACTATCCGAACCCGCGTTACAAGGATGAGGACTTCCTTAAGGCCTGATCGCCTGTCTGCTGCATCTGTGAGTCAGGTCCCGTCCAAGACCTGGCTCTACTATGGAATGGCGTATCCAAGGATGGATACCACGAATGAAAGAGGTTTTTATGACGAACATTCATAATGTTACGGTTGCCGGCGGTGGGGTGCTTGGTAGCCAGATCGCCTATCAATCAGCCTTCAAAGGCAAGAAAGTGACGATCTACGACATCAACGACCAGGCTGTGGCGGCCGCAGAGGAGCGTGTCAAGAACCTGCGCGATTCTTACAAACACGACATCAACGCCACTGATGAACAGTTCGATGCCGGACTGAACAACATGTCCTTTACCGCCGACATGGCCGAGGCTGTCAAGAATGCCGACTTGGTCATCGAAGCTGTCCCCGAGAAGCCCTCCATCAAGCACGACTTCTACCAGAGCCTGGCCAAACTGGCACCCGAGGACACCATCTTCACCAGCAACTCATCCACCTACGTGCCCAGCACCTTCGCACCCGACACGGGCAGGCCGGACAAGTTCCTGAACATGCACTTCGCCAACCAGGTCTGGCTGAACAACACCGCAGAGATCATGGGCTCCGAGCAGACCGACCCCAAGGTCTTCAACGAGATCGTGGACTATGCCAAGGAAATCGGCATGGTTCCCATCGTCCTGAAGAAGGAGCAGCCAGGATACGTCCTGAACACCCTTCTCATCCCCCTGCTCAACGCCGCCGCTCACCTCTGGGGCCACGACATCGCAGACCCGGAGACCGTGGACAAGACCTGGATGATCGGCACGGGCGCCCCCATGGGACCCTTTGCCATCTTTGACGTTGTGGGGCTGCGGACCGCCTTCAACATCACCAAGGAGCAGCAGGGTGACAACCCTGACTTCAAGCCCTTCATGGATAAGATCCAGAAGATGATGGACGAGGGCAAGACCGGCAAGGACTCTGGACAGGGCTTCTACACCTATCCTGATCCCGCCTTTGCTGATCCTAACTTCCTGAAGGCCTGATAGGACCGCTTTCCGCCAAACAGAGCCCGCCCGTTCTGAGGGATCGCGTTGCGACGCGCCTCCCCCTCAACCGGCGGGCCCGCTTTTCATCAGTCATTCTCGATCGGAGCCTATCGTCACGCAGCTCTCAGGCGTACCCAAGGACTTCTTCGGACCGCCTACAGCATCCTCTGCTAGCACAAGGGCGGCAATCCTCGAGCCAAGCCCTTCCTGGACAAGCTGTGAGAAGAGAGTGATAGGACTTCTTCCACTTCCCAGATAACGACTACCTGGGTCCCGGATTTCTCAAGGTCTGAATCGAATCCTCCCAAGTGAGCTGTGAGGGCGAAGCTTGGCCTTTCACAGCTCACAGCAGGGGGCGTGGTAAGCTGTATATTTATGGCATTTTTGTGAAAACCGCTAAAGGAAGAGGCAGACAGGGAAATCACAACGGCGGAAAAGACGAACAACGGCCTAGTGGCCGGAGAAGGAACAATGGCAGAGGACGATAAAATTGCGGCTGCAGATAGCAGCCAACATGAGCAGGAACGTCGCGACAGGCAGACAGCCAAGCAGGTCAAGAAACAGCAGGCCGCAGCCAAGCGCAAGGCCAAGAAGCGCAACCAGCGGCCGCACCGGGGCTGGAGCGAACGCCTGCATCTGACCGACATCAACGTGGTGGACAGATCCACCCTCAAGCGGGCCATCGCCGGCACCGTGGTCGGCAACTTCATGGAATGGTACGACGTAGGGGTCTATGGCTACCTGGCAGTGACGATCGGCCGTGTCTTCCTGTCCGACGCATCCGATGCCGTGCAACGACTCTTCTCCTTGGGTGTCTTCGCTGTCACCTTCATCGCCCGCCCCTTGGGCGGGGTGGTCCTGGGCCAGCTTGGCGACAAGATCGGCCGCCAGCGCATTCTGGCCTTCACCCTGCTGAGCATGTCCGCGGCCACTCTGCTGATCGGCCTTCTGCCCAGCTATGCGGTCGTCGGTCCCCTGGCGCCCATTCTGCTCATCCTGCTCAAGCTGATCCAGGGCTTCTCCACGGGCGGCGAGTACGCGGGCGCCTCGACCATGGTCACCGAATACTCGCCGGACCGGCACCGCGGCTTCTTCGCCTCCCTGCTGGATGTGGGATCCTACCTGGGCTACGCCTTCGGAGCAGCCTTGGTCTCCCTGCTGGAGTTCTCCATCTCCCCGCAGGCCATGCTGGCCTGGGGCTGGCGCATCCCCTTCATCATTGCCCTGCCGCTGGCCGCCATCGCAGTCTACTTCCGGGCCAAGGTCCAGGACACCCCTGCCTTCCGCCAGGCCCAGGATGCCAGCGACGAGAAGACCAAGAGCCAGCACAAGAGCCTGCTGGATCTGATCCGGGGCTATTGGCGGGAGCTACTCATGGCCTTCATCCTGGTCGCAGCGGCCAACACCCTGAGCTACACGCTGACCGCCTACATGCCCACCTACCTGTCGGGCACCCTGCACTACAACACGGCTCAGGCCAACCTGCTCTCCCTGCCGGTCCTGCTCATGGTGGCCTGCTGCATCCCCATCACCGGAGCCCTTTCCGATCGCTTCGGCCGCAAGAAGGTGCTGTTCATGGGGGCCTTCACCGGACTGTGCCTGTCCCTGCCGGCCTTCCGACTGTTGGAGCATGAGACCACCGGTGCCGTCTTTGGCGGACTGGTCCTGCTGGCCATCCCGGTCATCTTCTTCGTGGCCAACCTGGCCTCCACCCTGCCGGCCCTCTTCCCCACCGCTTCCCGTTATGGTGGCATGGGACTGTCATACAACCTGGCCGTAGCCGTCTTCGGCGGCACCGCGCCTGTCATCATGGAAGGGCTGGTAACAGCGACCGGCAAGTCCCTGGCACCCGCCTACTGGATCATGTTCACCTCGACCTGCGGTCTGATCACCGTGCTCTTCCTGGCGGAGACCGCCCGGCGCCCCATGCCCGGCACCCTGCCCACCGTGCTCAACCGGCAGGAAGCACGTGACCTGGTGGCCACCCAGGACCGCAATCCCGACCTGGACGTGAAGACCATCATCAAGGATGCCGAGGAGAGCGGGGTCCGCAAGACGCCAAAAAAGCTGGCTGCCGAGACACGCAAACTTCTGGGCATTCCCCGCTCTGGAGACAAGAAAGCCCGTGAGGCAAAGCAACCGAAAGATGCTGAACCCTCAAGGAAACCCGCGAAGTCATAGCGCTCCGTGAATCTGGCATGCTTCCTCAGCTGATGCGCCAAGGAAGGTGATCTCCTCCCAGTCAGCAGATCACCGCCAACATCCAGACCCGAGACCTTTGCCCCTTTCAGCCCATGAAGACATCCATCGGCATTCAAACGAAAAGGGTGGACGGAGTTCGTAGCAACTTCCGTCCACCCTTTCTGGCTTCAGGCCGTTCGCGATTCAACCCCTACATAAGCCGCACGTGGTTCTTCCCTGGTGTTAGCCCCTCAAGAGGGCCGGGTATCGGGGCTTCCCCACGAGCAACGCCAGTCAAGTCCCTATCTATGGCTATCGGGCTGCCATCAGGGGCTTCATACCGTTCTTCGGACATGCGCGGCGCTCCCAGCATGGCGGTGTCGACAATGCGGCAGCCCATGTGGAACATGGCCTCAGGCAATTCCCCATCCAGCCAAACAGATCCGTCGTGGTCTGTTACGACTTTGAATCTCGGATTATCGGGAATCTTGCAAGCATCGATGTCCTGAGAGCATGACTGTGCGCCATTAAGATAGACGTTGCGGTCAATATAGGCAGGCTGCTTCACTCGTTCGAAAAGCTCAAGGTCCCCCGGACCATGAGCATGAACCAGTTCCCGGTACTCGTCCATGCTGCCTGGGCACCCCTCATAGGTCTCTGTCCCCCTAGTAGTTATCCCAGCCAGATAGGCCTCTCCTCCCACAAATATGTTCTGATAGATTCGGTCGTCGCCTCCATAGACGCAGGCTGTGCCAGCGACAGTGGTCGAATGCGGCAAATGGTAGGGGGTGAACCGGTCGAGGACGTCGCGGCGCTGGGCGGACCCGCAGAACAGGTTGTGCACAAAAGCGGTGCCCTGTGCCACATTGTCCAGGTTGTATGCCGAGGCGAACACATTGTTGTCGACCAGGCAGGGGCCATGAGTGACTTCAATCATAAAATCACGGATATTGTCATTGAAGACATTCGAGCTCACCCGCGTCCCCTGGGCTTCCCAATCCAGCCAGATTCCCAATGTGGATTCATGGATGTGATTATGCCGGATAATCACATCGATTGCGGTATGCAGCTTGATGCCGGCTATCTCATGGCCGAAGAACTCATGCTTATTGCCAATATCATGGATGTCATTGTCCTCAATCACCGAACGGATGCAACCCAGATGCCCGACGACTCCGTTCTGGCCACAGTCGTGGATATGGTTATTGCGCACAAGATGCGAACCGACGGTCTCCATATCCCACCCGGCATGGCGAGCGCGGAAAACCGTCTCCAATTGCGTTTGATACCCGGGTTTGTATCCCCACCGGGTGGATTCGCTGTCACCAGTGGACCAGTCCTTGCCCAGCGAAACTGCGCTGCACCTGGCATCATGCAGATCATTTCCCTCAATGACCCATCCCTTTGACCAGTGGGTGCCGATCAGACCCTGCTGGTCACCCGTGGGGGGAGCCCATTGGCAGGCAGCCTGGGCCATCTCGAACCCGGTTACTGTTATGTAGTTGATGCCAGTACGCAATGGGTAGAAGCAGGTCGGGCGCACATTGATCTCCACCAGACTGGCGTTCGGATCATACCCTTGGAAATTCGCCCAAATGCAGGTTGTCCGATCCCCGACCTGTGCATACCACTGATAGACCGTATCCTCTGGATGAGCCACTGGCTCCTCCTCCTTGACCCAGTCGGGTCCGAAACCGGTCTTGCGCATCTGGGGATTGCGCACCGACTCCACGTCCGGAGCCTGGTACATCGATCTCCCATTGATATAGACCTCGCCGAGAGTCATATTCCATGTACTCGGCCGTTCCAGCCAATCACCTTTCAGAGGGGTTGCAAAGGGGTTGAAGCTTCCGAACAAGCTGTTGTCGATTTCGGCCGTCCAGACTGAATTCCCACGATCCTGCCAGCAGTTGACGCGCTCTGAACCCTTGATCACCGGATGCTCGCCGGGAGCGGCAGTATAGGTGATCCGGTCGTACCGGTCCTTGCCGCCGTTGATTGGATTCACGCTCTCCCTGTATGTGCCAGCATGCACCATGACCACATCGCCGGCCAGAGCCACATTGGCTGCCTGCTGAATGCTGCGAAAAGGCCTTTCCTCGCTGCCATCGCCGCAGTCATCAGAACCTTCCTTCACGTGCAGAACCCGGCTCCCAGTGTCTGGTCTCATTATTTCCTCCTTGAAGACACGAGAATTAAATCAATGAACTAATTTGCACTTAGTAATTACTAAGTATATAGTAATCATCGACTCCCGACGACGGAAGCCCTCGGGATTCAGACAAAACGAAGAGAAGATAGGACTCAAAGAGGAGACTGACATGAAACAATCGGGCAAACTCATTGCAGCCATAGCATCCACGGCCATGCTACTAGGAGCCTCCGCCTGCGGTTCCCAGCCTGGAAACTCGTCAGGCAGCAAGGCGGAAGGCGCCAATGTGACGACCTGGGCTATGACGGATGCACCCTGGAACCCCGTAAAGGATGCCTTCAAGGAATGGAACAAGGACCACAAGGATGCCCAGATCAGCGAGGAGAGCTTTGCCAATGACGCATACAAGGAGAAAATCCGCACTGCAGTCGGTTCGGGCAACGCCCCTACTTTCTTCCCCAGTTGGGGAGGATCACCGCTGACCGACTACACCAAGAGCAAGGCAATCACCGACCTGACCCCCGAACTCAAGTCCGATATTCAGGGCAAGGTGCTTGATTCGGTTGCAGCGGAAGGTTTCCGAGACGGCAAGCTCTATGCCGTACCCACCGGACAGGCCCAGCCTGTTCTGATGTTCTACAACAAGAAAGTACTCAAGGAGGCGGGCATCGACTCGGCCCCACAGACCTGGGACGAACTGGTCGCCGATGTTTCAGCACTGAAAGCCGCCGGCAAGACCCCCATCTCCCTGGCGGGTGGCAGCAAGTGGCCATACCTGATGTGGGCCGCATACCTTGTTGACCGCATCGGAGGCCCTGAAGTCTTCAACAATGTGCTCAAGGGCAAGAAAGACGCCTGGAGCGATCCTGCGGTGACCAAGGCCATGGGGATGATTCAGGAGCTAGTCAAGGCAGGCGCCTTCGGCGATTCCTACCAGTCCCTGACCGCCGATGACAGGAAAGACACTGCACTCATCACCACTGGGCAGGCGGGATTTGAACTCATGGGATCCTGGGTGTATTCGGACCTGATCAGCATCAGCAAGGACTTCACCGCCAAGGACCTGGGCTATGCCCCCTTCCCGACCGTCAAGGACGGCAGGGGCGACCCCAATGACCTGACAGGAAATCTGTCCAGCTACTGGCAGCTTTCGTCAAAGGCCAGCAAGGAACAGAAGAAGACCTTCGTAGACTTCATCAAGACCAAGAACTATTCCGACACCATGGTCGATGCCATGCTCAAGCAGGGGCAGGTCCCTCCGGTGAAGAACATCGAATCCAAGATCAAAGCTGCTGACGATGGTTCAGGCTACTACCCCTGGCTGTACCAGGCCGTAAAAAAGGCGCCGAACTATCAGCTCTCCTGGGATGTTGCGCTTCCCTCTGAACAGGGTCAGGCCATACTGAACAACCTGGAGCAGGTGTTCCTGAACACCATGTCTCCTGATCAGTTCGTTTCGGCGATGAACAAAACGATCAAATAGCTCCCAAGGTACAAACAAGCTATGAGAGGAGCGCTATGAGGAAAACATATCAAGGGGGCACCGAGAAGACCCTGCACAAGGGACCGTCATTATGGTACGCCTTGCCGGCCCTGCTGCTGTTCGGTCTATTCGCGGCAATTCCCCTGGTAGGTGTAGTCATCCTGTCCCTGACCAACTGGGACGGACTGGGAGCGGTTACATGGAATGGCATCGGCAACTGGATCAGAATGCTCCATGACCCGCTGGTGCTCAACGGTCTGAAGCTCACTGTGATACTCACCGTTGTCAGCTGGCTGGTGCAAACCCCCATCTGCATCCTTTTGGGGGTCTTCATGGCAGGAAAGCAGCGGTACAGGGCCTTCCTGTCAGTGTTCTACTTCATTCCGCTCCTCTTCTCGTCCACTGCGGTCGCCATAGCCTTCAAGAACCTTCTGGATCCGCAATTCGGCCTTGGGAAGGCTTTGGGGTGGAAGTGGCTCGCACACAACTGGCTGGGCGATCCCAACACCGCCCTCTGGACCCTGATCGTTGTGGTTTCCTGGTGCTTCATACCATTGCATTCACTGCTCTATCAGGGTGCGGTACGGCAGATACCCCAAAGCCTGTATGAGGCAGCCATGCTGGACGGAGCAGGGACTGTACGCCAGTTCTTCTCCATCACCCTGCCGCAGATCAAATATACCTTTGCCACCGATTCGACCCTGATGATTGTGGGATCGCTGACCTATTTCGATCTGGTCTATGTCATGACCGCAGGCGGGCCGGGAAATGCCACCCGCATTCTTCCCCTGGACATGTATCTCAAAGGTTTCAAGAGCTATGACATGGGCGGGGCGAGCGTCGTGGGGGTCATCATCCTCGTCATGGGCATTGCCATATCGCTCCTGCTCAACAAGCTATCGGGTTCCGACAAGATGGAAAGCCAGATGGAGGGAGTCTGATGATCAGGATCAAAGGAAAGCAAATCAACATCGCCGGAGGACTCCTAGGCTGGATCTGGCTGGCCGTCGTGGTAGTGCCCGTTTACTACATTCTGGTAACGTCGGTCCGGAATCAGAACGACCTGTTCTCCCAAAACCCGCTTTCGTTGCCAAGCCATGTCACTTTTGACGCATATCGAAGAGTCTTCCAGAATCACTTCCTCAGGTACATCTGGAATTCGGTCTTCGTCACAGTCGTCACCGTAGCCATAATTCTGCTGGTCACCTTCATGGTGGCTTACATGATCGTGCGCAGAAACGACAAGTGGTCCCGACGGGTCTACAAGTTCATCATCACCGGCCTGGCCATTCCCATGCAGGCCGTGATCATCCCGGTGTATTACCTCATTATCCGCATCGGCCTCTATGACACTTTGTGGGCCTTGATCCTGCCGTCAGCAGCCTTTGCGATCCCCATCTCGGTAATGATATTGACCAACTTTCTGAGAGACATACCCCAGTCTCTTTTCGAGGCCATGTCAGTGGACGGGGCCAGCGAGTTCATGACCATGACGAAACTCGCTGTTCCGATGGTCAGGCCCGCAATCATTACAGTGGCTATCTATGACGGCCTGAATGTCTGGAATGGTTTCCTCTTCCCGTTGATTCTGACCCAGTCTGCAGATAACCGCGTGATACCCCTGTCGCTCTGGCTTTTCCAGGGGCAGTTCACTGTAGATACACCAGGAATACTGGCAGCAGTGGTTATTTCGGTGCTGCCGATCCTGACGGCATACATCTTCGGCCGCAAACAGATGGTCGCAGGCTTGACAGCCGGGTTCAGCAAATAATCGTCAAGGCAGCCCAGCTGAAAGAACAGATCGGGACCAAGCGGAACGGCTTTCTGCTTGGCCCCGATCTGTCCAGACGGTGCATTGCTGGTTGACGGATTATCCTGATATAAGTGGTTGCATCAAGTACATTGAATACGGATACAATGCTGTTGGTACACGTCGACTTTCTCAGAGGGATGACCAATGAATAGGCGAAAGCGTTCTACCTCGTCACCGCGAATGTCGGCCGACCAACGCAGAACAAGTATCCTGAAGTCAACCATCGCTTGTATTTCCAAGTTCGGCTTCTGGGGGTTCACCATACGTGATGTGGCGGAAGCTGAGGGAGTGACTGAGGCAGGACTTCTGTACTACTTCAAGTCCAAAGAGGAACTTCTCGTCAAAACCCTGGAATATGCGGACAGCATCAACGCCGAAGCCATCGCCAAGCGCCTTGGAGTCAGTGAGGAAACCGATATTTCAGATGGGCTGGGCTACCACGGTAATTTCAGTCTCAAGACCCTGACCACTGCAACTGTGGAGGCGAACGTCTCCCGCCCTCAATTGGTCAGTCTCTATATCGTCCTTCAAGGCGAATCCCTGGAAGACAACCATCCCGCCCACCAGTTCTTCCTCGATCGTGAGCAGAAGGTTCTTCACGAGTATGCCTACGTTGCCAAGAGGGACGGGATTGAGAACCCCGATCGAATAGCCCTGCAAACGCTCAGTGCCATGGATGGGCTCCAGCTGCGGTGGCTGACAGGCGGCAAAACCATGGATTTTGTTGATGAATGGAAACGCTTCATCAACATCATCATTCCCGACTGATCCATAGCCATTATCGGCGATAGAAATATCGCAACATCAGCATCAAGCCGGATGATTCACCAAATCGCGCTCGATCCAGGCCATGACCAGCCTGGCCAGAGCATCAACCTCTGCATCGGTCAGAGCCCGGCCGCGCTGGATGTGGTGCCAGCGCTCGATGCACCCACGGCAGCAGGTGGCCGTGGCATGCTGGGCCGTGAAGACCGGATGCCCGCGGTAGGGGGTCTGCTTGCCGTCCTTCAAAGGGCGGGCAGGCCCCACACGCTTGGCTAGCATCTCATGGGCGTGGCGGTCGATGGTATCCCTGCCCTTGGCGCGGGCGTAGGCGCGATCCTTGGCCGATAAAGAGAATCCAGCGCGGAAGCGCGAATGCCCCAACCTGGCAAGCGTGTCCTGAATCCAGGCCTCATCTGCCCGGGCCGACGCTGATCCGCTGCTGGTCATTTTCTGCTCGCCTCCCTGTTCAGCCTTACCAAAGAGTCTGTACCCAGGCAAGGTTTCCCATGCGGAATAATTCACTGAACATGACACTGATAGGGACCAGTGTCAGGGGTAGGGTGAAGACAGTACTTGTATCCACTAACTACCAGACCCGCCATGTTCGGTCATGTCCGGGTCACACAAGGGGGCTTCATGGCCAAAAGCAAGATGACTGTAGCCGAGATGATCGGGCTCTTCCTCACCCCTGACGCGCCTGTGCAGGTGACCGCCTTCGATGGGTCGGTCTTCGGGCAGGACCAAGCGCCGCTGCATCTGGAAGTCAAGAATTCCCGTGCCATGTACTACATCACGGAAAATCCCAACGACCTGGGTCTAGCCCGGGCCTACCTGCAGGGCGATCTGGATTCTCCCGAGCTGCTGCCAGGCAACCCCTACCAGGTTCTCAAGGAACTGATGGGCCTCAAGCACTTCGTCAAGCATCCCAGCAAGATGGAGCTGGCCCGGGCAGCTGCGGCCGTCTTCTCACACGGGGTGCGCGTGCCCGAGCCGCCGGCCATCGAAGGGCCCTCCCTGGCCAAGCGACTGACTGAGGGCATCCGTCCCCACACCCGCCGGGGCGACGCAGCCACCGTCAGCTACCACTACGACCAGTCCAACGACTTCTACCGGCTCTTCCTAGGCTCTTCCATGACCTACACCTGCGCCGTCTTCGAGAAGGAGGACGACAGCCTGGAGGACGCTCAGTGGCACAAGCTCAACATGGTCCTGGACAAGATGCACCTGAACAAGGGCGACCGTCTGCTGGACGTGGGCTGCGGCTGGGGCTCCATGGAGATCGCGGCCGCCCGCCGCGGCATTCACGTCATCGGCGTGACTCTGGCTGAGGAGCAGGTCGAGTGGGCTCAGAACTGGATTCGTCAGGAGGGCCTGCAGGATCTGGCCGAGGTCAGGCTGATGGACTACCGCGACGTGCCCGAGTCCGGATTCGATGGAATCTGCTCCATCGGCATGATGGAGCATGTGGGCTACAAGCAGTACCCCTCCTACTTCAAGGAGATGATGGACAAGCTGCGTCCGGGCGGCATCCTGCTCAACCACCAGATCACCCGCACCAACTCCCATGACCACAAGCGGGCCGGCGGCTTCATCGACCGCTACATCTTCCCCGACGGCGAGCTGGCCAGCCCAGCCGAGATCGAACTGGCCATCCAGGACACCGGCTTCGAGGTCATCACCCAGGAGAACCTGCGCCAGCACTATGCGCTGACCCTCAAGCACTGGACCGAGAACCTCCAGGAGCACTGGGGCCAGGCCAAGCCCATGGTGGGCGAGCCCAAGGCGCGTCTCTGGGGCCTGTACATGGCCGGCGCGCGGCTCAACTTCGAGCTCGACAACATTCAAATACACCAGTTCCAGTGCATCAAGCCCGATCCCGAGACCGGCACGGACACCTACCCGCTGCGTCCTTGGTGGGATCGCTAGTTGGCCTGACGCGACCGTTAACTGTATAGGTCTGAAAGGGGCGAGGAATCGAATCCTTGCCCCTTTTGTTTTCTGCTACCCGTACAACCCCTACCCCCACAGCATGCCATCATGTAGCCTGATGGCACCTTGGCGTTCCGAGGCATCGAGCACCTAGCATTGGCTACCAGAACATTCAGCCCGGTTCTCAGGACGATCTTTCCGCCGAAGCCTCCAGCCGGGCCAGATCCAAGGCCTTGTTGAAGGCGTCCGAGGTCCAGCTGGCCCCGGCCACCTTCTCCACCTTGAGGTCCTTGAGGGGGCGCCCTTGGACCACGCCAGGCACAGCCCGGGCGAAGCGTTCCATGTGACCGCGCGAGATGGGCGAATCCGAATGCCCTTGGACCTGGACCCTGCTCACCTGGCCTCCCGACAGGTCCAGATCCACATCAATGGTGTCGGCCCCGTCATGTCCGTACTTGCCCGTCAGAGCGTAGGTGCCGTCGTGATAGTTGCCCGTGTCAGCCGGAGCGGCCGGCAGTCCATCGCGGGAGACGGCCATAGGCTTGCCCTCGCCTGCACTGCCGGATCCTTCCGTTGACTCTGGCGCAGAGCTGGACTCCGCACCTGACCCCGCGAACTCGTCGTCCATGGGCTTGGCCTGCTGGCTTCCGCAGCCGCCCAAAAGAGAGCCCACCGCCACCAGGGTCGCCAAGGTTGCCGAGGCCATGACCAGTCCCCGAGACCTGCCTGTGGCCATTTCAACGCCCTCCTTCTGCATCAGCAGCCGAACCCGGCAGGGAGCCGCCGGTCTTGGCCGTCTTGGTGGGGTCATGGAAGCCCACCGGAATATCCTGGTCCCCTGGATCGCCAGGAGCACCACTGACTGCCGGACGACCTCCGGCTGCCAGGTAGGCCCGCTTGGCCTCCTCATCGTTCCACTGCTCGCCGGCCAGCACCCCGTGGTTGAGCATGATTTCCCGCTGGGCGCATGAGGCCACCAGGGCATCATGGGTGACCACGATCAGGGAGGTCCCCTGATCATGCAATTGCCGGAAGAGATCCAGCACGATCCGCTCATTGGCCTCGTCCAGGTTGCCAGTAGGCTCGTCAGCCAGGATCAGCTTGGGCTCGTTGATCAACGCCCTAGCCACGCAGACCCGCTGCTGCTCGCCGCCCGAAAGCTGGCTGGGCAGGTGCCGGGCCCGATCCGCCAGACCAACCCGGTCCAGGGCCTTCATGGCCTGGTCCTCATCCACCACCGAGTGGTAGTACTGAGCGACCATGACGTTCTCCAGGGCGGTCAGATGCGGGACCAGGTAGAACTTCTGGAAGACCAGCCCGATCACGTTCTTGCGCACATCGGCCAGCTGGGACTGACTCAGATCCTCCAACGGCCGCCCCTGCAGGCGGACCGAACCACGGCTTGGCGTGTCCATGCAACCCAGAATGTTCATCAGCGTGGTCTTGCCTGAGCCGGATGACCCCACCACGGCCAGCCACTGACCTTGCGGGACGCTCAGGTTCAGATCGTCCAGGGCATGCAGATCGCCGTAGATCTTGGATACATGGTCCAGATCCAGCAGCATGCCGCCGCCCGACGGGGACTCGTTCGCCTTTGCCTGCGTCATTGTCATTCCTCCCTCAAAACCAGGGCCGGGTCGATACGCGAAGCCCGGAGCACCGGCCGGATGGATGCGATCATGGATATGGCCACGCTCAGCAGGACCGTGCCCAGGGCCAGCCACCAGTTGAAGCCCAGCGGCCGCTGGAAAACGGACAGGCAGAGCAGCCGGGCGAAGCCATAGCCCAGAGCGGTGCCGATCAGGCCTCCTGCCAATCCGTAGCAGGCCGACTCAGCCAGAAACTCCATGGCTATCCCGCGCGAGGAGGCGCCCAGAGCCTTGCGCAGGCCGATCTCGCTGCGCCGCTGGGAGACAATGGAGGCCATGGTGGTTCCCACGCCCACAAAGGTCAGGACCAGCACCACCACCGAAACCAGCCAGAAGAGCGACTGGAGCATGGCGATGGTATGGCTGTCGCCTGCTGTGATCCTGGTGACCGGTCGGGCCTTGACCCCCATGGAGGTCATGTCGTTGATGCTGGCAGCGATGGTCTTCAGCCCCGAGGTCATGGTGTTGACCGAGTATTCGATGACATCGGTTCCCCGCTTGGCCCCGGTCAGGAGCTCCAGGTCAGCCAGGTCGGCGTAAATGATCCGATCTTCAGAACCGCCAGTATCGACAATGCCTCCCACACGAAAGTCACGACCCTGCCCCCCGGTCTTGCCTGTGGCGGTGACCTTTCCAGCGGGGTAACCAATAGTTATCTGCTTGCCGGTGGTCAGCCCCAGTGAATCTGCCAGATCCCGCCCCACCATGACTGAACCGGACTGCGGCCAGGATCCCTCAACACTCCAGTGACGGTTGAGCTGACGCACCTGGTCGGGGTGGATGCCGGCCATCTCGCGGGCCCCGGCATTGACCTGCACCGTCTCATATCGATAGGTGGCGTACCGGGCCGGGGCCTTGGCGGTCACCATGTGGGTGGTGTGATCCACCATGCCCTGTTCGATGCCGGACCCGGATCGGTTGCCACCCTGAATGGGCGAGACGACCAGATTGGCCCCGTAGGAGCGCATCTCCTGGTTGATCTGCCTGGGGGCTTCGATGCAGACCGCCGCCAGGCAGAAAAGGGTGGCCGCACCCACCAAGGAGGCCACAACGGCCATCAGGGCCCGGCCCCTACGGCGGAAGACGGCCCCGAAGAGCATGGTCAGAAACATGCGGGTATTGGTCATATGGCTTGTATGGCGATCAGCGGCCATGAAGCACCTCCGCCGGCCGAAGCCGCAGAATCGATCTGATGGACGAGATGGACGCCAGCAGCACGGTCAGGGCCAGCAATACGAAGACCAGCACGAAGACCATGGGCCTCATGGTGATACCCGAGCCGAAGACCACCCTGCCTACGATCTGAGCCACTCCAGAGCCCAGCAGAGCACCTACCAGAGCTCCGGCCAGGGCGATCAGGGCCGTCTCGGCCAGCACCAATCGGGACACGGCTCCATCGGTGGCACCCAAGGCCTTGAGCAGGGCGAACTCCGAGGACCGCTCGCTTATGGAGGATGCCATCAGGTTGGCCACGGCTATGGCTGCCGCCAGCAGGCTGAGCACGGTCATCAGGATCATGACCGCCTGGGTCTTTTGCAGAACGTCGCCCTGCAGGGCTGCCACCTGTCTGACCTGCTTGGCCATGGACCCGGGTATGGCCTCCTCGATCTGATAGGCAATGGAGGAAGGATAAGCCGTGCAGTACCAGGTCTCCCACTCGTCCTGGGAGAGGGCGGCAGGGTTTCGTGCGGCCTTGCGGGCCAGGTCGTTCTCAGGCGTGGTCAGGGCCTTGACCTCCACCTGGTCGATCTGATCGGTCAGGCCGGACATCTCCTGCAACGCCCTGGTGGGCAGGTAGAGGGAGGAGGCATCAGAATCACCGGAGTCGAAGATGCCCACAATGGTGACAGTCTGCTGTTTACCATCCAGACCCACCTTGACCTGGTCGCCGACCTGACGGCCGCCGAGTCGTGCAGCCAGCTCTTTGCCCATCATGGCCTCGGTCCTGCCGCCGGATACGGCCTCATCCTTGGGCCAGCGGCCTTGAACCTTCCACCAGGGCCGAAGACCTTTCAGGCCCGCGGTGCTGCTTTCACCGCTGTCGACCTTGACGGTCCGGCCGAACCAGGTGCCCACCAGGGGGGCGCCGACCTGGTCCACGGTTCCGCGCAAATCCAGACGAGGGGCAAAGTCGGTGATGTTGTAGGCCCAGAAGATGGTCTTGATCTTGGGCACCTGGGACTCCTTGAGGAAGGCGGTCGGCGTTGACTCGTCGCCCGAGGGGCCGCCCTCCTGGTCGCCATAGAGGTCAGAGACCACGGCATCAGCCTTGGCCTGGACCGTGATATTGGATCCGTAGGTGGACAGTTCCGCGTTGAGCTTGTCGCCCACGTCAAAGACCACCCCCAGCATGGCCGTAGCCACGCAGGCCGACAGGCAGACCGTGACGGCGATGAGCATTCTTCGCCCGAACTGGCGGCTGAATGACCGCAGCATCATTCGCATGAAGAACATACCAACCGCTCCTTCCCTCTCTCAGCTCTTGAAGTGCGAGGACAGCGCATCCAGATCGGCGGTGCTGATCAGTATGGCCCCTCGGCCTGTCTTGTAAGGCAAGGGAACGGGATTGCAGCCGCCCTTGAACCCGATGGTGGCCAGGTTGATGGCTACGTCGCACTTCTTGCAGATGATCTTGCCGTCTTTTTCGTAATAGCCCGCATCCCCGCAATTATCGCAGGCGTCCAGCCCGACCCCATAGGCTGCGCCATTCTTGCGGATGATGATGAAGCGCATCTCGGTGCCGTCCTTGGCCCGGTAGCTGAATCGATGCAGGTGGCCATCCTCCACCTGGGAGAAACGAATGGTGGCCGTATCGGAGGTCAAGGAATACTTCTCCGGAGGCGAGAGCACAGGCACTTGGTGGGCCTTGGCGGTACCCACCGTCAGGGCCAGGGTGACGCCGATCATGGCCACCAGGCTCCAGACCGCTGACGCCAGTGCCCGTCGGCGGAAGGCCCGGTGACTGCGGTCGTCGGCTGTGGAGGCTCCGGTCACCGGCATGCGCCAGCCTGCAACCAAGCAGGCCAGGACAGGAATGATGAAGACCAGAACCTGGGCAAGAACCAGGATCAGGTCGGCGTTGTATCCCAGGGCCATGACCCGGAAGGCCCAGCCGTGCAGAAGAACCAGGCCAGTGGTCTGCATCAGGGCCACCAGGGCTACGCCGTGCCGGACCAGCAGCAGGACCACCATGAGCAGGGCGGCCAGTCGGAAGGCTATCCGGGGGCAGGAAGTATGCATGGTCCTCAGAATGGCAGCCACTATCACAGCGGCAGCCAGACCCAGGAGGAAGCCCAGGGCCCGCAGGAGCATGGCCGAGGTCAGCACCGGCTCCCCCGGCTCCACAAAGGCCGTAAGCTGCAGGATGACATCGGGCAGGGCACGGAAGGTGGTCAGGGCTATGGCCAGGGCTGCCAGAGCGTTGGCCAGATCCATGGCCCAGGGGTGGCGATGCCAGTCTGAAACCAGCCGGTCAGCGACCAGCACCACCGCGATGGCCGCCAGATCGGCCAGAACGCAGGCTACCAGGGTCGGATAGTTGACCATAGTCCGGCGGTTGATGATCACGGTGGCGCGCAGGAGGGCGAAGACCAACGCCCCCAGCACGCCGACCCCCAGGCCAATCAGTCGCCAGGAGGAGGAGCGGGGCCGATCGCGGCCCTCGCCAACCCTCAGAAGCACGCTGAAAACCATGACCAGGAGGGCCGGGGCCAGCGTCCCCGGCAAGACCGTGACAAATTGTTCAAGCATGGTGCATGGCAGCTTACCACTGGTGGGGCGTGTAGTCCCAGTCCCAGCTGACCACGATGGGCTCGGTCCAGAAGTGTCCCTTCACGCCGGTCTCCGGGTCGACGTGCAGCATCCAGCCCTTCTTCTCAGGAGAGTCGATGGAATAGGTCAGCTTGTAGGATCCGGCCTTCTCCATCTTGATGTTGGCCCCGTAATGCGGGCCATCCGAGGCGTTCATCTGCATGAAGGTGCCGGACTGCTTGTCGTTGGGGTCATCCTTGTTCTGAATGGTGTAGTTGACGGTCAGATCCGGGACGAACTCGCCCTTGGCATAGCCCAGGTTGTTGTTGGGCAGAGCGTGGATGTCAGCCTCCAGGTGCAGGCTGGCATCCGCTGCCTTCAACCCCATGGAGGCGGGCTCCATGTCGATGGGCTGGAAGAAGACCGTGCCGATGTTCAGGGGACCCTTCTGCTGATCGTCGGGCGGAATGGGGATCTCCTCGAACCCGGCCCCCTTGCCCGCCGAAGACTGGGAGGCGCCGGAGGCCTCAGGCGCGGGGGCCTCACGGGTGCCTGACCCGCTGGAGCCGCACCCCGCCAGGGCCAGAGTGCCTGAGAGCACCAGCGCGACCAGGGCGGTCAATTGTCTCTTCTTCATGATTGTCCTTCGCTCTTTGGTGTTTGCATGGATGCCGTGACCTCAGAGGGCACAGCTCCTTCGGCGGTCTGCTCGGTTTCCGCCTGGTGGACGGTTGCCGACGATGACCCGCCGGAGTCCTGATTCGACCGCGACCGCTCCTGCCTGTGCAGGCGGCGGGTCGACACAATTGCCAGCACGACCACGACCAGGGCCGCCAGGATCTGGGCGCCGATGGTCTGCGTGTAGGGATACAGCCCGATCCAGTCGCTGGTGGGCACGCCGGGCAGGTAGGTGGCCGGCACCAGGGCGCCCTCGATCAGGGCATGGATGCCGCCCCCGGCGAAGATGACCACCATGACCGCCATGAGCAGGCTGGTGATGATGAAGAAGGGCCGGATGGGGATCTTGACCGAGGTGAAGCGGATGAGCACGAAGACGATGACCAGGACCACGGCGGCAGCTGCAAAGCCGGTCCAGATCTCCCGTGAGCCGCCAGGGGCCATGGCAAAGATGGCCTGGTAGAACATGACCGTCTCAGCCCCCTCCCTGAAGACCGCCAGGAAGGAGAGCAAGGCCAGGGAGATCACGCTGCCCTTCGAGATGGCCGCCACCGTCCGGCTTTGAATGTAGTGGTTCCAGGATTCCACAGAGGACTTGGACAGCATCCAGTTGCTGGTGTAGAGCAGCATGAGCATGGCCACCAGTGCCACCACGCCCTCCAGGATCTCCTGCTGGGGACCGTTCCCGTTGAAGAGCAGGGTGAAGAGCAGGGCCACCAGCCCGCTGGCCACCAGACCTGCCGCAATGCCCCAGTAGATGTGCCGAACCTTGTCTTTATGGCCGGCCTTGACCAGGTAGGCGATGATGGCCGCTACCACCAGGATGGCCTCCAGACCCTCCCTCAGCAGAACCACGAAAGCCTGGCCGAAGGCGGAAGTCAGGAAGGACGTCCACCCATTGACCTGGTCCGCGGCGCCCCCGTCCAGAGTGGCTGCGTCCTCGACCAGCATGCTCTTCAGGTCGTTCACCAAGGTCTTGGCCGGTTTGCCCGCCACCATGGCCATCCGGGTCTCCTTGAACTGGTATTCCACCTGAGAGACCCTGTTGCCACTGATGGCGTTCATGACGTTCTTCTCGAAGCCCAGCTTTTCGTAATACTGGTAATAGGCCTTGTTGACCAGGTCGGATCCCGCCTGGCCTTGTCCCTTAGAAGCCTGGGCGAGCGCCTGATCCAGGATGGGCGTCATCTCGTGGGCCACCTGGGTCCAAGTCCGGTCGCCCTTGCCGGTGTTCCGATGCTTCTTGGCTGCATCCAACCGTCGACGATCCGCCTTGATCTGCTCCTGCTGGGCCTTGGCATAGGCACGGGGATTGGCCAGCCCTTGGGTGGCATCCAGCTGGGTGGCCGCAGCAGCCAGATCGGCTTGCAAAGCTTGGCAATCCTGGTCTATACCGGCTTGATTGTCATCCGCATAGGCTTTCGACTGGAGAGACTGAAAACGTTCATCCAAGTCGTTGCGGCGGTCCTGCCCCAATGTTGAAGCGGTAACTGTTACGAAGTTCGAACCGATGTAGCCTGAATTGTAGGCAGCCATGAAATTGGCAGCAGCCCCTGCATGATCACCATCAGCATAGGCTCGCCGCCCAGAATTCAGATCCTGATCAATATCCTTAACCACGTCGGTCCATGTAGCATAACTGGTCGACACAGTTGCCCCTAGGGCCGTTTGCATTGGCAGGCGACACAGGATGAAGCACACAGCCAGCAGCGCCAGGACCAACGACATGCGCGCCGATATGCGTCCAGTCTTAGCCATCCTGACCTCCAGTATCAGCTTCCTCACCTGCGTTACTAGGATCAATAAAGCTGTATATCTCCGTACAACACGATCCATGGGTTAATCTACTGCAAAGCAAACAGAAAAAATAGGTTTGACTTTTTACCCATTTCGCACTATGAGGATAATGCAGGTAGATTTTGCGCCTTGCCGCCCTATATGCCTTCCTCTTGCATGGATGGCTTTACATCGATCGTGTAGGAGAGCTCATCAACTTTCTCTTTGTTGATGAGTTTCATGAGAACGGAAACCGCAACCTTTGCCAGTTGTCGGTAAGGCTGAATGATCGTAGGCAATGGCGGATATGCAGTCTTGTATATGAAGGATCCATCATATCCGAACACCAGCAAATCTGCAGGAATAGACAACCCTCTTGTCAAGGCCCTCTTTTGAACCGCGAGCGCCACCATATCAGCGGCGAACACGCCGTCAAGATCGGGATACCGATCCAAAATCACATCCGCCACATCCAGATATGAGTCAAAATCAAACTGATTCAGTCCGAGTTCATAGGTGTGGCAAGCGATGCCATGTTTCATCATTTCTTCGCCGAATGCTGCATGACGCTTTCCTGAGGGTGTTCTCACCTTCGTATATCCGACCAGCTGGATGACCTTCTTGCACCCATGTCTGATAAAGGCCTGTGCGGCTATGCGTCCACCTTGCTCATGGTTGGCACTTACCACAGGAATGTCATCGGCAAGGTTCCTGTCCAAGGCGACAATTGGAGCACTAATGTCCGAATACCGTATATCAATTGAATGACTGCCGATGATGATGCCATCGACTTTGTTTTCCTGGAGCATCTCCAGGTACTTCTTCTCTTTGCTCGAAGAATCTTTGGTGTCGCACAGGATCATCTTGTAGCCCTTGCGATCCAACTGATCCTCTATGCAGGCGGTCATCGTTGAAAAGAAAGGCTGGGTCACGTCTGGTATGACCAAACCGACGAGATTGGTTCTGCTGCTGTACAGACTTCGAGCAATCTGGTTGGGATGGTATTGGAGAACATTAATGGCGTTGCGTATCTTTTCACGAGTCATCTGCGATATGTATCCGCGATTATTGAGGTAACGGGACACGGTATTTTTAGAAACTCCAGCATACTGTGCCACATCATTAATCGTCGTCATACTGGCTCCATCACACGTGTTCGGTACCTCTGCCAACCACAGCACCCGACGGGATAACCCACATCATTAGTAGATTACGCCTACCACCGCGGCAAAGACATCAAATTCGCACCCCGTACGATCGCAGACCCAATAGGTTGGCCTCACCGCCTTGAGTCGAAACAGTAAATCCATTGCACCCATTTATGGGGAAAATGTTGAGCGAATGACATATTCTGCCATCATCCGCAAAAATCTCTAGTGATGTACGATCACTGACGACACGAACTGATAAAGCAGCATCCCTTACACCAGTCAAACTACTCCTAGTGGCCCCCTTGCTCCATCCATCAGCCCGACTGCGATCCACCACCATGAGTGCACGTTTCAGATCAAGATAGCAGACAGTTTCATGCTGCCTGTCTGCGCGCATGTGCAGTTCGACGACATCAGCTGTGGTAGTCGCCAGATCAATCGAAAAAGTCAGATCATAATGCACGCCATCAGATACCGGGATATCTGTAGGCTCCACTCCCACTACCAGGTGCTCCGACTCATAGGGATCCACGTGGAGCAGTGAGAGCTCTCGAACAGGCTCGAATGCCAATTCATCCGGGCCTTTAAGGCGCACCTCTCGCGGAAGACAGAATGACCCGCACCAACCTTCGCGATATGTCGGCCCCCAGTCTTTCCAAAACGGCATCCAGTCCCAGCAATTCGCCCAAGCAAGCATGATCCTGCGCCCTGAACCATCCAGAAAGGTCTGAGGAGCATAGAAATCGAATCCCCAATCAATCTCTCCATTCGAGGTATAGCAAAATCGCCCGGTCTGATAATCGAAATCACCAATGAAATAGACGACTGTGCGCTCTCCTGCTCCCATCGGCGAGCAGAATAGAACATAACGGTCACCAAGTTTAAAGAAATCAGGGCACTCCCACATATAGCCCCATTCACCCCTGCTTTCCGCCATGGTATTGAGGAACTGCCAGTGGACCAGATCGTCGGAGCGATAGAGCAGGACACAGGCCTGACCGTGCCGTTGCGCACCGCATATCAGGTAATACGCACCTTCATGCTCCCAGACCTTGGGATCGCGAAAGAAATCATGAGGCACCCCCTCGGGAGCACTGATGACCGGATTACCTTCATACTTGTTAAAGTGAATGCCGTCATCGCTCCATGCCAGGCACTGGTTCTGCTCAAACCCTCTGCCATTATTGGAAGTGCCGGTGTATAGCAAATACAGCCTGTCATCCTTGACGATGGCGCTTCCGGAGAAGCAGCCACCTTGTGGATGGTCGTCGTACCATTCGCTTGGAGCCAATGCGATCGGCAGATGTCGCCAATGGAAGAGATCATCGCTGACCGCATGACCCCAAAACATGCGACCCCAAAACCCGCTGTAGGGATTGAACTGGTAAAAGATGTGATATTGCCCGCGGAACCAGATCAAGCCATTGGGATCATTGATCCAACCGGTCTGTCCCATGAAGTGGTATTCCTGCCTCATAACTCCTGCAGACACCTGAGCCCTGTGATCATCAATATGCTGTTGCGCATGTGCAATGGCCAAGGCCATACTCTTCTGGGACATTTCCGATTTTCCTTTCACTTGGTCAAATAGTCAGCGGTCGAACGCCTGACGTTGCTCTGCAGCAAATTGCGTATTCAATTCGGACTCGTGAGCAGTCTTTTCCTCCTTGAGACGGAACTGCTCCTGCCGTAGCGGTCTATAGACCTTCCAACGACGTTCGTAGGATTCTCTGGCATCACGCATATCGTCAGTCAATGAAGGCATGCCACCGTCTCGTGTGGCGTAGGTAGGCACATCGGGTATCCGCTGATCGACCGGCAGGATATGCAGCGGCGTTTCATCAGGCATAGTCTGATACCAGTAAGCGGTGGAGCTCCAGTCATCCGAAAGCTGGTTGGCGTGTCCGTGTTCGATGCTAACTCTCAGACTCTTAGAGAATCTGACTGGATCGGTGATATGGAATCGATATGAGACCTGCACACCATTTGAATCTGCCTCATGAACAATAGTTCCGAAGAAGGGGAAAGCGTTCCTCTGCATACCCCATGCATTATTGAAGTAATCCTCAGTACCGGTGCCATTGAGACTGGGATACTCTTCTCCATCTATGAAGAACATATCATTGCCTTCACCCCACCAGCTGCCTTGATAGTGGTGGACGGTCAGATTGCACCCTACGTAGTGCCCCCTTCCCTTGACGTCCAAAAGGGTGTAATTGTTCTCACCCTTGAGGTTTCGTACTCCGTTGACCTCTGGCGCATTGACCTGCAGATCGTCACCCCACCCTGCACATCGGGCGGTTCTGTTCCAGCAAGCATGGAAATATGCCGTATCGTCAGGAAGATGATCCCTGTACATTTCATAATCAATGTTGAAATACAGAATGAAGGGCAGATCACCCTCGTTGATGATATCGATACGAGCCTTTCGATCAAACGGCATCGGGAAGTAGCACGATACCGAACAGGGTGCGCCGAATCTTCCGGCCTCTTCAGGTTTGAGCGAAACATTGAAGGGCAGCGATGAGAAATTCCCCGGATAGCTGTTCCCTATACAGAAAAAGTCTCCCAAGGGGGCAAGGACGCTTGGACTGTCCTGATCATCCCACGTGATGCTGATCAGCACTTTCCGATAATAGAACGGGTCATAATCATCCCAGACCACGCCCAAGGCGGGACCGATCTCCATGACAGGAGCTGCCTGTGCCATTTGTTGGGGATCCATGATTGAGGGAGCCACCACCCTCCTGCAGGAGGATGTCATCCACATGTGCGTGATGCAACCAGGGCCTTCTATTTCCCCTAAGCAGGTGGTCTTGCCCGCTGGAACCTCCCAGTAGTCCTGATTCCTTCCGCTATGGTCCCAGCTCGACAATCGCCCATTGCGCGAATCAGTAATTGTCGTCAAATCTCGAAACAGCCCGTTTATGTTACTCATTCTTTGCCCTTTCATGGTCTATTGAATAGAGAATGCCAAACACCAATTTCCTCATTCATCCTTTGACAGCCCCGGCAACCATGCCGCCTACGATCTTCTTTTGGAAGAGCCCGTAGAAAATCAGCTCGGGGATGATGATCATGACGCTGGATGCCACAATGCCGCCATAGTCGACCGTGTACGTGCCCTTGAAGAAGGAGGCACCCATCGCCAGCGTGTAGTCGGCTTGCCTGCGCAGCATGACCGATGCAAAAGGATACTCATTCCACATGTACAGCACGTTGAATATGACCACGGTAGCGATGACTGGTTTGGTCATTGGCAGAATAATACGAATCATAAGATCCCATATGGAGCACCCATCAATAATGGCCGCCTCGTCAATCTCAGGTGGCAGCGCCTGCAGATAACCGACGAAGAGCAGGGTGTTGAAAGAAATTGACGAAGCCACATAGGGAAACACCAGAGCCCACTGTTCCCGCAATCCAAAGAAAATATTGATCTTATACACCGGAAACAGCAGGATGAAGGGTGAAACGCACAGCCCTGCTATGAGAAATCCATAGACCAACCGCCGCAAATTGGGATGGTCGAACACCATCCTTGCCAGAGCGAAGGAACTCAGGAAGGTTATGACCAGCTCGATGGCCAAAGCGACCAGGCAGACCATGAAGGTGTTGGCATATAGTCTTGGATAGTCAAGCGTTTTCAGTGCGTTGACATAGTTACCCCAACTTAAGGAATGCGGCAAAGCTAGTGGATTGGACAGGATTTCTGCGTTGCTTTTAAACGACAAAACAAGCATCCAGATGAAGGGGAACACCACCAGAACCGTAATGATGGCGATTAGGACATACATTATGCGTTTCGTGCTTTTCGCAAGCATGCTTACTCACCCTTCCTGCTGAAGATGAAGTACAGCCCTGTAAGCGCCAGTGAAATAAGGAAGGTGACACTGGCGATGGACATGCCATATCCGTAGTCGCTGCTGGTGAAAGTCATGGAATAGCTGTAAGTCACCAGAGTTTCGGAGAGATGGTTGGGGCCGCCGCCAGTAGTCTGCTGTACAATTTCAAATATTTTGAATATACCTGTGATAATGAGGACCGCAACGGTTGATATCGTGGAGCGCATCATCGGTATGACGACATAACGGACCCGCTGCCAGCCCGTGGCACCATCGATTTGAGCAGCCTCAAGAACCTCTTCAGGAATCATCTTCAAACCGGCGATGAAGATGGTGACCAGATAACCTAATTGCTGCCAGAAGTAGATAATGGCGATGCTATACGGAGAAAGGACAGTCCCGCCTATCCACTGCTTAGCCCATCCCCGTAATCCGATTGCTCTCAGCAAACCATTGACAATGCCCACTTTCGGATCCAGTATATAGACCCAAATAATGCCCACGATGATAGGGGCAATAATCGCAGGAGAAAAGATCAGCGATTTGGAAAGATCAATGAAGCGCAGTTTGTTGTTGAGCAGCAATGCAATGAAAAACGAAAGAATCATGAGCAGTACTGAGGCAACGACAAAGATGATTATTGTGTTCGCGCCGGATTTCCAAAAGAATGGATCATGGATGAGCCGAACATAGTTGGACAACCCAATGAATCTTGCCTTACCGATTCCGGAATATCTGGTAAAGCTGTATCCGATAGCTATAGCTATAGGGGCGATGATAAAGATCACGTAAACCAAACACGTGGGTATTAAAAAACCCACCTTGTACCGCGTCTTGCTGAGCCAGCGCATATGATGCCGTTCTTCCAAGTATGATGCCTCTCATTCCCTCAAATCCCCCGTTTGGGGAATGGGCAGGCATATTCAATTACTTATGACTGGTTTTCCAGGCTTGATCGATCTTGCTCAAACCTGCAGAAGGTGTATAAGTACCTTGGATCACTCCGAAAATGGCGTCATAGAGAGCCTGCTGACTCGCTGCATCCAAGGTGAGATCCGGTGCAGAGGCTGGCGAAGGCCAGTTCTTGCCAAGCGCCTTGAGCATCTCATTCATGGCGTATTGGTTTGACGTCGCTTTCAGCCCTCGATAATTGGTCGCAGGGAAGGTCGATTTGGCATAAGACATCTTTGCGGCCTGTTCCCCGTAATAGAACTTGAGAAATTCGTACACACCGGTTTTCATCGCCGCATCATCGCCTACAGCCTTGTTGACAACGATGGGATTCGCTGGAACCCTCATGGATACATTTTGGTCATATGAGGAATCGCTAAACTTTGGACCCCACCAAAATCCGACCCTGTCCCCTAAAGAAGAATCAAATTCGGCACAGTCCCACTGCCCAGATCCGAATAAAGCAGCTTTCCCGTCATTAAACTGCTGTTTAGCATCGAAGTATTCAATGGTCGAAACATTTTCCGGGAAAGCACCGGCCTTTGCCAACCCTTCGATTTTATCAAATGCCTTAAGAAAATCAGGATTGTTGAATTGTTCTTTTCCTGCTTTGATTTTCTTCAGATTGTCCTGCCAGCCGTATCGAACCAAAAGCTCGTTAAATTCCCACATCGTGTAGGAGCTGTTTTTGCTTCCTATGGCAATCGGCGTATATCCTCCTGCCTTAATCTTAGGAAGCGTCTCCATCAGCTGCTCATATGTAGTGTCATCGTTGGGATAAGGAATCCCCAACTTGTCGAAAATTCCCTTGTTATAGAAAAAGCCTTGCACATTGCTCTGATAGGGAAGTCCGTATTGACCGGTCTGCTTGTCTTCGAACGAGTCCTTTCCCCCAGCGATTGCCTTGGCCACTGAAGGGTTATTCTGCAGAAAATCACGCAGGTCTAGCAAGGCGCCGGACTTGCTGTATTCGGGAGCTTCGCTGGCATCAATCCAGAACAGCTGGGGCAATGTGCCATCAGAAGCCTCGAGCTTCATATTCTTAGAATGAGATTCCTTGTCAGATGCCTCGAAGACCACCTTGTATTTGCCTTGATACTTCTTGTTGAATGCCTGCACTATGTCATACGTCACAGCCTCTTGCTTTTTCGGATTGGCCACATGAATGCCAAATTTGATAATCGTAGACCCGTTGGCATCCTTGCCCTGATTGCCGCATGCTCCCAGCATGCCCAAGGACAAAATCCCGGCCAGGCAGGCCGCAACAGTTTTCACCACGTTGTGTCTGTTCATTTTCTTATCCTTTTTGTAACCCACCAGTAGCCGTTTCCCTTCAGAAACATGAGCACTTTCGTCCTGGAAGCGGTCATGGCAACTCACCACCTTCGTCAGCAGACCAAGCATCAGACAATCACGATCCGTCGTATGTTAACCGAATAACATATTCAGGACGCTATTGAGTACAGTCCCAAAACTGGAGTACTGGTTTACATCAGCAATCTGTCGTAGATAACTGTATTTACAAGCCTTTCTTGAACCTGCTGATTACAGCGTACATCAATAACAGAATATGTCAACCGGATAACATATGACCCCCGTTATTGTGTTCGTAATCAGGCAGACAGCCCCGATGAATAACAGCAGATCCTCTGAAGTCGACGGAAAATAATCAGCGGGCCATCAGGAACCAGATCGATGACCCGCTAACATGCCGCACATGGCTTGATGCACCCGTTGTCAACCTGAACTCAGGCCAGCCCGTGCTCACCCCCTGTGCTTCCACAGGCAGATGCCGCCGAAGACCAACAACCAGACCAATCCCAGTATGGCTGGATACCTGGTGTCGGGAGCCAGGAAGAGCGAGAGGTAGATCAGGACGAAGAAGGCAATGGCAATGGCCCCAGTCACCCGGTAGGCCGGCATGATGAACCCGTCAGGCATGAAGTCTGGGCTGGTCCGGTAGCGGCGGTGAGCAAGCAGGGTCAGGATGTAGATGAAGATGATGACCGCGCTGGAGCAGGAGGTGAACAGGACGAAGGTGTTCTCGAAGCCGGGCAGCAGATGCAGCACCGGGGATAAGAGGATCAGCACCCCGGACAGAATGATTGCCCGGGCGGGCACCTTGCCGCGGCGCGAGATCGTATGCAGGCTGCGCATCACCGGAGAGTGGCCGGCGGCGGCCAGCTGGAAGAGGTTGCGGCCGGCGGAGTAGAGCAGGGAGTTCAGCGAGGAGCTGGCTGCCGTGATGACCACGAAGAAGACCAGGGCGGCCGCCCAGTCGACCCCGGCGTAGCGGAAGACCATGACGAAGGGCGAGGTGAAGCTGCCGTCGGCGTTGGGGCGGAAGGAGCGCCAGGGCACGATCAGCATGATGGCAACCAAGGCGCCCACGTAGAAGATCAGCACTCTCAGGATGATCTGGTTGATGGCCTTGGGCAGGACCTTGCGGGGATTCTGGGTCTCGGAGACGGTGACCCCCACAAACTCGATCATCTCGTAGGCGAAGAAGACCATCTGGAAGCTCATGAAGAAGGCCATCCACCCGTTGGGCGCCAGGCTCAGGCCGGTGGTGATGTTGTCCAGGCCCGCATGGCCGGCCGGGCTGATCCGATCCTGGCCCGGCATGTGGACGGCCGGGTAGTGGAAGCCTGTGATGACCATGACCACGGCCGTGACGATCATGGCCAGAATCAGGGTGATCTTGATCATGGAGAACCAGAACTCGGTCTCCCCGAAGACCCGCACGGCAATCAGGTTGATGCACACCATGGCCGCCAGGAAGCAGAGCTCGATCAGACCCCGCCAGGCACTCAGATCAATGCCGAAGGTGCCGAAGAAGGTGACGAAGTAGGTGCCCACGGCAGTCAGCTCGGACATGCCGATCAGGATGAGCACGATCCAGTAGGACCAGCCGGCGAAGGACCCCCACCCCTGGCCCAGGTAGCGGCTGATGAAGGCGATGAAGGTGTGCTGGACGGGACTGCGATACATGAGCTCGCCGATGGCCCGCATGAGCAGGTACATGATCAGCCCCACGCCGATGTAGACCAGGATGATGGAGGGACCGGTCAGGGCTATGGACTTGCCCGACCCCAGGAAGAGCCCGGTGCCGATGGTGCCGCCAATGGCGATGAACTGCACATGCCGGTTGCTCAGACCGCGTTCCATGCCGTCGCCTGCCGAGGCGCTGTCACCTTGATTCTGCTGTGCCAAAGGGCCATTGCCCGTACGGTTCATGCGACTGCACCTCCTTGTCTCCACAACCAATTAATCATCGCCGTCCAAGAAGGGGCATCCCATCAAGGCCGGTAGGACAGCAATACCACAGAGGTGTCGATAACCGGGAGCAGACGGCAGGCACCGACGCCCATGGTAGGGCCTGACGGTCAACATTCGGTGAATTGACCGTCTCATATGGCGGACGCCTCTATTCCATAATGCAAAGGCATGCTCATTCCGCTCGGACCGGCTCCTATAGGGTTGGCCCTGTCAGCCGGTCACACTCAGCTGACCACTACCACCTAAGGAATGACATCCCCATGGATCAACCCAAGGAGTCGCAGAGCAAGGATCTGCGCAAAACCCTGAAGAACAGGCACATCCAGCTCATCTCGCTGGGCGGCGCCATCGGAACGGGACTCTTCTACGGGTCCGGGGAATCCATCTCATTGGCAGGGCCGGCCATCATCATCGCCTACCTGATAGGCGGTCTGGCCATCTTCATGATCGTCAGGGCCATGAGCGAAATGAGCGTGGAAGACCCCAAGTCCGGCGCTTTCAGCTACTACGCCACACGCTACTGGTCCAAGCGGGCAGGGTTCGTTTCTGGGTGGAACTACTGGATGAACTACGTGCTGGTATCCATGGTTGAGCTGTCCGTGGTGGGCACCTTCGTCAACTTCTGGTTCCCGGCAATCCCCGCCTGGGTCTCTGCGGCCTTCTTCCTGGTAGTCATCACGGCCGCCAATCTGATGGGGGTCAGCAAGTTCGGCGAGTTCGAGTTCTGGTTTGCCATCATCAAGATCGCGGCCATCGTCGCCATGATCATCGGCGGCCTGGCTGTCGTGGTCATGGCCCTGCCCACGGCCAACGGACTGCGGGCCTCCTTCGCCAACTGGTTCACTGTAGGCGGCGGGTTCCTGCCCAATGGACTCATGCGGCACGGGGCCAATGGCCAGTGGACCGGTCTGCTCATGTCGCTGGCGGTGGTCATGTTCAGCTTCGGCGGCACCGAGCTGATCGGCATTACCGCCGGGGAGGCCTCCGATCCCCGCCGGACCATCCCCAAGGCCACCAACGCCATCATCTGGAGGATTCTGGTCTTCTACATCCTGACGCTTGGGGTGATCATGGCCGTGGTCCCCTGGAATGCCATCGGCAAGCCCAACGCGCAAGGCATGGTCGTCAGCCCCTTCGTCCAGATATTCGACTCGGTGGGAGTCCACGCGGCTGCGGGCATCCTCAACTTCGTCTGCCTGACCGCAGTCATGAGCGTCTACAACTCGGCCCTCTACTCCAACTCCCGCATGCTCTTCTCCCTGGCCCGGCAGGGCAATGCCCCCCGGTACCTGAGCCGCCTGTCCAAGGGCGGCGTGCCCTACGCAGGAGTGCTGACCTCGGCCTGCATCATCGCCCTGGCCGTGGTCGTGGTCTTTCTCTGGCCCCAGTTCGCCTTCAACTATCTGATGAGCATCGCCACGATCTCGGCCATCATCAATTGGTCCATGATCATGGTGACCGAGATGCTCTTCCGGCGTGCCGTGGCACGAGGCGAGGGGCCGGGCGACCTGGCGGGCAAGACCGGTGAGAGCGCTCTGAACGCCCTGCACTTCAAGCTGCCCTTTGCCAAGGTGACCCCTTGGGCGGTCCTGGCCTTCCTGGCCATGATCGTCGTGCTCATGTGCTTCTCGTCCAGCTACCGTGTGGCCGTCATCGCCGGGCCCATCTGGCTGATCGTTCTTCTGACGGCCTACCAGCTGACTCAGCGGCGAGCGCGACAGTGATATAGGCGGGAGGACTCAGCGGCCGTCCTCCTTCTTGCGGTCAGCGACCAGCGCCTCCAGCAACCGCCGGTCGCGGTCGGCGATCATGGCTTGGCTTTCGGCCCCCTGCCAAGAGTAGAATCCCTGGCCGCTCTTGGCGCCCAGCTGTCCTGCTTGGACCTTGGCCTTCAACACCGGATCCTCGCCAGGGCGGTTGTCCAAATCGTCGTAGAGGTACTTGGAGATATTGTCGAAGACGTCCAATCCTCCCAGATCAGCGCTGGCGATGGGCCCAAGAATGCTCCATCGCCGGCCCAGGCTATAGGTGACGATCTCGTCGACTGCCTGTGGGGTGGCAATACCCCGTTCCACGATATTCAGGCATTCCCGAATAACAGCCGCCTGGATGCGGTTGCCCACAAATCCGAGCGATTCCGTGGACAGCGCCACGGCATGCTTGCCGATGCGGTTCATAAGCTCGACCGTGGTATTTACCACGCCCTGGTCGGTGCCCGAAGCCGGCACCACCTCGACCAGGGGCATGAGCTGGGCGGGGTTCCAGAAGTGGGCCACCAGGAACCGCTGGGGATGCTGCAGCACCGAGGCAATCTCAGTGGGCCCTAGCCCCGAGGTATTGGTGGCCAGAATGGTCTGCTCGCCAACTATGGCCTCCACCTGCCGCCAGACCTGGTGCTTGACCTCCATGTCTTCCAAAACGGATTCAATGACGAAATCGGCATCGGCAAGAATGCCGTAATCAGTGCCCTCTTGGATCCGGTCCAGGACGCGCTCCCTCTGGTCCTTGGAGATCAGACCAGCACCGATGAAGGTATCCAGATCATGCTCGATCAGTCCCCTCCCCCGGTCCAGGGCCTGGCTGCTGGAGTCCACCAGCCGTACCGGATAGCCTTGCATGGCGAACTGGAGCGCCGTGGCATGCCCCATGGTGCCCGCCCCGATATTGCCGATTACCTTGATATCGTCGACCTTCATCAGTCGTTGCCTTCTTTCCTAGCGAATTCCCGACCATCCTAACGCCGTCAACCAGCACAGCAGGGATCGCCCAGCAAGCCTGCTCTGGATATTGTCGATTTGACCGTCGAGGATTCAGCAACCATCGTTTCGATTGTCTGAGAATCCCTCTATGCTTACGCGTAATTGCAAAGCCACTGAAGAGGTCGCCGAACCTATCAGTAACCGGGATCAGACAGTGCGGTGTCGCCTATTCCCGGCGAAAGGAAGTCCGGCCGAAACGGTTCGGATCCGCCCATCCGACCCGTTGGGCCCGGGTCGAACAGGTCCGGGACTGTCGCAACCAGATGTTGCGGAGCGCTATGTGCAGTGTCACAGACAGGCAACCCGCCTGGATTTCGCCTGAGCGGAACCGGCCGGAACCGTCGTCATAGGGCTCTCAGGTCAGTTCGAGGAGAAGAGCAGTCATGGCGACCAGGCAGGGCGGGAAAGACGACCCCTCCGCATCCGACGACCGGGTCCAACGCAACCTCAAGACCCGACACGTCACCATGATCGCCCTGGGCGGCTGCATCGGCACGGGCCTGTTCATGACCTCCGGCTCCACCATCGCCAAGGCCGGACCGGGAGGCGCGCTGGTGGCCTACGCGGCCATGGGCCTCATGGTCTACTTCCTGATGACCAGCCTGGGCGAGCTGGCCACCCACCTGCCCACTTCCGGTTCCTTCGCCGCCTACAATGCCCGCTATGTGGATCCGGCCCTGGGCTTCGCCATGGGCTGGAACTACTGGCTGAACTGGGCCATCACCGTGGCTGTGGACATCTCCACCGCCGCCCTGCTGATCCAGTACTGGCTGCCCCACACCCCAGGATGGATATGGAGCCTGCTGGTCCTGGTGGTCATTTTCCTGATCAACGCCCTGACCGTGTCCACCTTTGGCGAGACCGAGTTCTGGCTCTCCCTGATCAAGGTAGTGACAGTGATCGTCTTCCTGGTCATCGGTCTGGCCATGATCTGCGGCATCATGTTCCGCCCGGCCGTGGGCCTGGGCAACTTCACCTACAAGGATGCGCCTTTCGTGGGCGGATTCCCCGCCATTCTCAACGTCTTTTTGATTGCCGGCTTCTCCTTCCAGGGCACCGAACTGATCGGCGTCACGGCCGGCGAGTCCGAAAACCCCGGCAAGGCGGTCCCCAAGGCCATCAATGATGTCTTCTGGAGGATCCTGCTCTTCTATATCCTGTCCATCTTCGTCATCGCCGCGCTGATCCCCTACACCAGCCCCAACCTGCTCAGCTCCGCCCAGGGGGACATCGCCATGTCGCCCTTCACCATGGTTTTCCAGCGGGCGGGTCTGGCCTCGGCGGCCAGCGTCATGAACGCCATCATCCTGACCTCGGTCCTCTCGTCCGCCAACTCAGGGGTCTACGCTTCCACCCGGATGCTCTACGCCCTTGCCAAGGACCATTACGCCCCGGCCTTCTTCGGGCATACCACCCGCCACGGCATCCCCATGGCCTCGCTGGTCGCCACTCTCGTGGTCTCCCTGGCCACCTTTGCCGCCAGCATCTTCGGCCAGCGGATCTACATGTGGCTGGTGGCCGCTTCGGGTCTGACCGGTTTCATCGTCTGGATCGGCATCGCTCTGAGCCACTATCGCTTCCGCCGTGCATGGGTGGTCCAGGGCCACCGGGTTGAGGAGCTGCGCTACCATGCCAAGCTCTTCCCCCTGGGGCCCATCCTGGCCCTGATTCTGTGCATCATCGTCATCGGTGGGCAGAACATCGAGGCCTTCGTCAACTGGAACTGGCAGGAGATCGGCGTCACCTACATCAGCGTGCCCCTGGTGCTTGCCCTCTACCTGGGCTACAAGATCCGGCACCATACCCGGATCGTGCCCCTGAAGACGATGGATTTGAGCGGAGATCCGGAATCGCTATGAACAATTGGCCAACTAGCATGACATATTGTGGCCATGGGAGGCGGAAAGCCACACCAGTGGCATAGACTCCCTAATCGTTCGAGGACCGGCTCAAGGACCCGGTCATATGAATCTGTTCCGGCATCCAGCCGGCATATCAGGAATCGCAATTTCAGTACGACCCCGGACTCCCCGGTGCGTCGCCCAGCCAAAAGGAGGAGGATCATGACGCAGAACACCAGCAATGCAGCGTCGAACACCAATCAATCCGACCGGGCCGGGCAAGAGCACCATGGCTACGGCAGCGTCAAGCGCAACCTCAAGACCCGCCACATCTCCATGATCGCCCTGGGCGGCTGCATCGGCACGGGCCTGTTCATGACCTCAGGCTCCACCATCTCCACAGCCGGCCCAGGCGGCGGACTTCTGGCCTACATAGCCATGGGCGTCATGGTCTACTTCCTGATGACCAGCCTGGGCGAGCTGGCCACGCATCTGCCGGTGTCAGGATCCTTCGCCGCCTACAGCGCCCGCTACGTGGATCCGGCCCTGGGCTTCGCCATGGGGTGGGACTACTGGCTGAACTGGACCATCTCGGGTGCCGTGGACATCTCCACCGCCGCCCTGCTGATCCAGTACTGGCTGCCCCACACCCCGGGATGGATATGGAGCCTGCTGGTCCTGGTCATCGTCTTCCTGATCAACGCCCTGACGGTCTCCGCTTTCGGCGAGACCGAGTTCTGGCTCTCCCTGATCAAGGTCGCCACCATCATCGTCTTCCTGGTCATCGGCATGGCCATGATCTGCGGCATCATGTTCCAGCCGGCGGTCGGCCTGAAGAACTTCACCTACAAGGACGCCCCCTTCGTGGGTGGCTTCCCGGCCATCATGAGCGTTTTCCTGATCGCCGGCTATTCCTTCCAGGGCACCGAGGTAGTGGGCGTAACCGCCGGGGAATCCGAAAACCCCGGCAAGGCGGTCCCCAAGGCCATCAACGACGTCTTCTGGCGGATCCTGCTCTTCTATGTGCTGTCCATCTTCGTCATCGCTGCCCTGATCCCCTACACCAGCCCCAACCTCCTGGGAGCCTCTGACGGGAACATCGCCATGTCGCCCTTCACCCTGGTCTTCCAGCGGGCCGGCCTGGCCTCGGCGGCCAGCGTCATGAACGCGGTGGTGCTGACATCCATCCTCTCGGCCGTCAATACCGGGGCCTACGCCTCCAGCCGCATGCTCTACGGACTGGCCAAGGACCACTATGCTCCGGCCATCTTCGCCAAGACCACCAAGCGGGGCATCCCCCTGGCAGCTCTGGTAGCCACGGTCTGCATGTCCCTGGCCACCTTCGCCTCCAGCATCTTCGGCCAGTCTTTCTACATGTGGCTGGTGACCGCCACCGGGCTGACCGGGTTCATCGCCTGGATCGGCATCGCCCTGAGCCACTTCCGCTTCCGGAGGGCCTTCAAGCTCCAGGGACACGACCTGAGCGAACTCAAGTACCACTCCAAACTCTACCCGCTGGGCCCGGTCCTGGCCATGGTGCTCTGCGTCATCGTCATCGCCGGACAGGACATCCCCTCCCTGCTCAGCCTGAACTGGTCGCACATGGCCATGACCTACTTCAGCGTGGTGCTGGTCCTGGTCCTCTATCTGGGCTTCAAGTTCGTCAACCACACCAAGATCGTGCGCCTCAAGGACATGGACGTGTCCGGCGCCGAATCCGCACACTGAAGCCGCAGATACGGCGAGACACCTTGTAAAAGTGCCCCGCAGATGATCTGTTCCATCTACGGGGCACCATCAGGCCAAGCCCAAGCCTAGGTCAATGACGATGACATCGACCTTCTGACCGGAATGGCCACCATCAAGGCCAGCGAAACCATGAGCAAGGCCGCCAGACTCACTCCGACGACATCCGTCCCGGTGGAGGACAAACCACCACCCCCGACCGATGTATCACGGCCAGGGTCGTGACGACCATGCCCGCTGGCGCCGACAGAGATCAGACTGGTGCCTTGTCCCAGCCTGCCGCCCTGCGTCCCGTTTCCGTCCGGTCTGCTGAGGGGAACCAGGGCCTTGATAGCCTCCTGAAGACCCTTCAGTGCCTGATCAACTGCGGCCTGGTCGGCATTGGGATCGTCATAGACAGCCTGTGCCTGCATTCGAGCCGCAGCGAAAGCCAGCCAGGAACCGGACTCATATTTGCCCTGGTCCAAATCATCGGCCTTCTTCAAAGCAGCTGAAAGACCGGATTTGTCGACCTTGACCACGGAATCAACCACCTTGACCCGGACTTTCACATCAGGGTGGGCGAGCTCTTCATTCGCATCCATGTCCAGCACCGGCAGGCCATCCGCTGCCCAATGGACTCGGCGCACGAAAGTATCCCGCCCGGAATAGTTGCGGTAGCCATCCGTCTTGTTGGCGTATGCGTGGAAGACGTAGATCTGATTGCCGTCCTCGTCCTCGCTCCACATGCCATGGCCCGTGCCCAGCTGCCATTTCCCGTTGAAAATGCCTGAATTCTGGATGGGATAGTTGAGGTTGCTCCAACTGGTTGGATTGATCAGGTCGGTATTGCCTGATCCGTCGGCCACGGCCATGCCCGTGGTGTAGGTCTTGCCGACCGAGGAACCGGAGTACATCAGATAGAGCTTGCCCTGGTGCAGGGTTACATTGGGCCCTTCGGCGATCGTGGCGTTCCAGGCGTAATCCGGAGCGACAATCCTCACCGGGTCGGTGGTGACGTGAGCAGGGTCGGCAGGATTCATCCTGGCCAAATAGGTGGCGCCCAACTGCTGCCAAACATAATAGGATTGTCCCTTCTGATCCTGGAAGTAGCTCATATCCAAGGACATGCCGACACTTCCATCGGCGGCCAGGGCCAGGGGACGTCCGTCGGAACGAGTCACGGCTCGCGGCCGCTCCCAGTTGGAAGCGACGGTCGGGTCGAGATCATGACCTCCGGCATCCTGCTTGAGCTGCATATAGACGGCCTTGCCATTGGTCCACTCGTTTCCGTATCCCGCCATGAACAGGACTGTCAGCCTGCCGTTGATCTCGTGAATCTCAGGCGCCCAGAAGCTGTGCATGATCGGCTGCCCCTCTGCATCAGGATCCCCAGCCTTAAGGATGATGTGTTCCTTGGCGTTGTACCCGTTGGCATCAATCAACCCGGAATCCTGGCCAGGGGTGTCAGCCAGATCGGCGATGGCATCGGCCATCCGCAGGGGCATATGAGGACTGCCATGCTGCCAGGTGCAGTCCCCCTCAATGTCATTGGTGGCGATCATGAGGTACTTGGTATCCACCCGATCATGGCCGTCCACCTGCCGCTTCCACTGCCACTTGTAGATGGAGGGATCGGCACGCTCCTCAGCGAAAGGAACCTTGTAGGAGGTCTGGCCAATGGTGCCGGTGACCTCATATTCCCCGACCTTGTTCAAGTCAAGATGCGAGGTATCCCAGTCTCTGATGGGCAGCGAACCCGTGGAACCGTCGGAATAGGTCAGTCGAGCGGTTTTCGGCAGCTTCAACCCGTTTACTGAACTCCCCTTGGTCACGGTGATGTCCTTGAAACTGTCTACGCCGGTGTTGGCCAGACGACCGAATCGGGTTTGCAGGGCCTTGACACGGTCCTGATCAATGACCATGGACGAACCGTGGCGATAGTCATCAATCCCTTGAACCTCTGACGCCGGTTGGCTGCCGCCGACCGTGGCGAACCGCCCAACATGAACAGGCCCATGCGCAGAATCCTTGTCCTTGAGCTCAGCGAAACTGGTGTATTTGGGCACTCCGTTGTCGTCATACCACCCGATCATGGTGGTCTTGGATGCCGTATCGTAGACCCCGTAGGGACTGTTGACCCCGTTGGTTTCGCCCAGGTCAATCAGGCCTGCGGAGTTCGGGGACTCCTCATAGGCAAGCAGGTCGGTGGACCGGGCAAAAAGCAGATGACCGGGACTGTCCGGCATATCCGTTCCCCGGTTGGTGCGCACGGAGAGGATACCGTAGGACCCATCCCCCATCATGAAAATCGAGGGATCCTTCAGGCTGCGCGCGTAGTCCCTGGTGTTCTGGTTGATGGGCTGCGAAGCGTAACCCAGCGGGAAGAAGATGCCATAGTTGCCGTTGTAGGGCTGGTACCGCCCCGAAGCTTCGTCCTTGAGGGCCAGATGCATGCTGTGCGCAATATCGCCGTTGTTGGCTGTATCCGCCGAGGTCGCATTACGGTCGTAGGCAAGGAGGGTGCTGGCCTTCGACTTGGGAAGGACTTTCACCTCGAAGTCTTTGACAACAGGTTCGGCAACTCCTGCAGCGGTGATTCTGGCAGTGATCCGTCCAGAGACAGGCTTGTCTCCAGCTATGGAAACCAGGCCCCCGTCTCGGATGGAGATGCCGGAAGCAGCCTTCAGCTGCAGAGTCGTATGATCCGGAGCCACAGGAAGCTTGGTACCCGAGGCGATCAGGGGCGGGATGACATAACCGTCAGCCGCCTCCTGCAACCTCTCGGCCTTGGTCCTCGTGCTCGGTTTTACGGTGATGCGGTAGCTCTTGCTGCCGGTCAATCCACGCACTGTGGTGGTAGCCGTCATGGTCACCGTTTGATCCTGAGCGCCGGAGGACGGCTGGTTGACCATACCCGTATCAGTGATGATCGAAGGATCCGACGAGGACCAGGTTACCGTGCCGTCCGCTGTGGGAAGTGCCAGGTAGTCGCCGTCCACGCTCTGATCATGGAAGCCCAGGGCATCGATGCGTCCGTCCACCAGTTCGCTCCTGTGGATGTTGGCGTCGACAGTGCTGATGCTCTTGACCTGTCCAGCGTCCAGAGCCCTGCCGTAGACGCGGAAGTTGGCCACCTGGCCCTTGAAATTCACATCCTTCCAAGGCGAGTGGCCGATGGTGTTGAGGCTCTGGTCGCCAACGTCGGCAGTGGTGACGGGAACCTTGCCAGAGGCGGCCTCCTCGCCATCGACATAGAGCCTGGCCATGCCGTCTGACCCGTCCAAGGTGGCCGTCACCGACATCCACTGGTCGGCCCGGACCGCGCAGGAGCCCGACTGAACCAGATGCTCGGTCCCTTTCGCCTTGATGCCTACCAGGGGCTGGCGTCCGAAGGCGCAATTGAGGGAGCTGAACAGGTATTCCTGGTTGGAGGCATTGCCGATGTTCCACATGAAGTGGAAGCTCTTCAACATGTCAGGATCCGCCTTGACCTCCATCTGGACGGTAGCGGAGGACTTACCGGAAAGCAGATCCGCAGGCAGCCGAACCCAGCTGCCCTCTCCGCTCCAGTCCCCACCGGAAAGAACCAAGGAGTGATCCTTCCACAGATCGTCTCCGGGATTCTGCACCTGGGCCTCGCCAAAGGTGCTGCCGGGGGCGGTATTGGCGACCGTGTGCCCGTCCGATGGCTTGCTGGCGAAGGAGTACTCGGCCAGCAAATCGTCGGTGGGCAGGGTTTCAACAGCACCTGCTGCTGCGGGGATGAAAGCCAATCCGGCCAAGGCGGTCGGAATCGCCACCATCCAGGCGATCATTCTTCCACATCGTTTCACTTCTGCTCATCTCCATCCATGGCTGATGCCGACCCCTGTCGACGAACGAAGAACCTGCAGACGGCGATGAGAACCAGCCCCAGGCTTGCTGCCAGCAGGAGACCTGGGACCTTTGACAGGTCCACACCTGTGGCGGAGAGGGAGGGACGGGCCTGTGCATGCGGGTTCACCGTGCCGGAAGCATTGCCGGATGAATTGCCGGATGATGAATGCCCCGGCTTCTGGGTGTTGTCCTTGTCGGGTGCAGGCTGGGCGCTGCGAATCTGGGTCAGTTTAACCTTGTAGGTCCTTGTGGTGGCCTTATCGGCTGCTGTGACCTTGATCGTCAGCATCCTCTCAGCTGATCCAGGAGAGTCCAAAGTCAAAGCGACAGTAGCGTGATCGTCCTTGGCGAGAGCGGCGATGTCGGCTTCAGTCAGTCCAGGCAGGTCGGCGAGCGCCAGCGTGGCAGTACCCGCCAAGGCCTGCGCCAGGTCCACTGATTGGCCGGCCACGGTCAGAGACTTGAGGCTGGCGTCATTGGAGAGGACCTTGACCGTGACCTCCACGGGCATCCGGGAAGCATCCGCGGCGATGCCGCTTACTCGGAAGGTTCCGGGGTGGCTGTAGGCGGACGGATCCACGGCATCCCAAGCCACCTTCACCTGCTCCTTGCTTCCGTCAGCCTTGGTCAGCTCCACCTGGGCAGGAAGATTCGGCGTGGGATCCTGACCGACCTTCGTCTCTACAGACATGGCCGGAACCGAGGCGACCGCCACATGGGACGCATAGGCCTCCAGGACCTTCTGATACTGAGCCCTGGTCACTGGCAGGACAGTGCCGTGCCGTGGTTTGCCGCCGTCCGTATTGGTCGGGAAGTTGGCCTCGGGCATCTTGTCGCCGATCACCTTCCACTGATCGGCCTTGGATATATTGTTCGTGGCCATCGGCACATAGTGGTTGGGACCACCGTGGTAATTGGGCTGATCCGCAAAGAGGTAGTACTGGTATCCGTTGACATCCCCATCGTTCGCCCGGAAAAGGGATGGGCCTTCGCCGGCGCTGAAAGTACCGCCGTACCCGTTGGCCTGTCCGCCGCCGATGCGCTCCCCGACCAGAGACCAGCCGTTAGCGTCACCGGATGCGGCAGTGGGATAGGATCCGGCAACCTTGGCCAGAAGGTCCTTGGACTTCTCCTGACGCAGGGTCATGGTCTTCTCATCCTTGTAGACGCGATAGTAGGTGCCATCCTTCTTCTGCACGGTGGCATCGATGGATCCCGAGCCGGGCTGACCCCTGCGGTCTACGTCAATCCAGACCTGGGGCTTGGAGAAGTTGATGAAATCGTCAGTGGTGACATACATCATCCGGTTGTAGGTCAGCGCGGTCCTTTCAGCCGGATCGGTACCCGGATACAGGTTGGAAGCCCAATAGACCACGTACTTGCCGATCTCGGCATCGTAATAGGCCTCAGGCGCCCAGGTGTTCCCGGCATAGTCGGTGCTCACCTTGACATGCCGCTCCTGGGACCAGTGGGTCAGATCATCCGACTCCCAGATCTCGATGTATTTGGATCCGTTGGCCTGGGCACCCATGAAACCGCTCAACCCGCCGGGCGCATTGGGACGTCCGGATATCTTCAGATCGGTGGCCAGCATGTAGAACTTGTCGCCATCCTTGGACCTCATGATGAAGGGATCGCGAAGTCCCTGCTCGCCCTTGCTTGAGGTGAAGAGTGGCGCACCGTTGTTCAGCGTGTTCCAGTCCAAGGCATTGTTGCCCTTGGACGCAGCCAGGCTGATCTTCTCGCCACCGACGCCCTCGCCGGTGAAGAATGCCCAGACATAGGCCTGATCCTTGGAGTTGTCGGCAGGCATGGGCTGCACCTTAAGGGTGAACTCCTTGACCAGCCTGCTGTCGCCATGCCTGACCTCCAGGCTCAGGACCACGGTTGCAGCCGGCTTGCCAGCGGCGGGACGGTTGATCTTCACAGTCTTGGAAGAGCCGTTGACGCCATCGACGATCACCGCACCGACCGTTCCCGGATCCTTGACGGACCAGGTGAAGGAGGAACCATGCTCCCCGACCGTAGGTATGGAGACATTGGTTCGCACATCGTCGGCATTCTCGATGGCCACGGCATCCAGATCAGCCTGCGCCTGCTCCTGATCACTCGGAAGATGGGGAACCAAAACCTGATAGGCCTTGGTGCGAGTGACCCCGTTCAGGCTGAAAGTGGCCGTCAGCGTCACCTGCGCATCCGGCTGCCCGGGAGCAGGCCTGTTGACAGTGACCGTCCCATCATCGGCCACGACCAGGGCCGTTGAAGAGGATGCCCAGTCCAGATGCACGCCCGAGAGATCCGTGGGGAGGGTGAAGTTCTCACTCGCCTGAGCAGGGACCGCTACCGTCGGCATGACCTTCTCCAAGGCCTGGCTGGTATAGAGCCCCTTGACCCCAGCGGAATCCATGGCCTGATCGTAGATGGCGTAATCATCGACCTCGATCCTGCTCTTGGGATCGGGATAGGAGGATTTGCCCAGGTAGGCGACCAGATCCCCGTAATTGCCGAGGCCACCTTGGGGTATGGAGTAGGAGGAAGAACCCAGCGGAGCGCCATTGAGATAGGAGCTCATCGTTCCTGTGGAGCCGCTGATGACTGTGGTGTATAGAGCCATGTCGTCAGTGGATTTGGAGCCGGATGAGGGAGCCCCGGTGGATCCCGGACCCACTTCGGTGCCCCATGGGGACTGGTTGGGCTGATTGGCGGTCGCCGTGGTCATTACCGCCTTGACCCGCCCCGCAGGGTTGGATGGGTTGAGCAGGAAATACCCTTTGGCGGTATCTGCGTTCCCTATGTAGGCCGCTGAAGTATTCATGGAGCCGGAATCATTCTTCAGCCAGATCGAAACGGTAAGGTCCTGCTTATCCTTCAAGGCACCGGTGGGAATGACCACGTCCTGGGTGCCTGTCAACACGAGGCGGCCATCCTTGACGGAAGCATCGCCTTCCAGAGTGGCGTCACTGTGACCGTCAGAGCCCTCGTTGGCTATGGTCCGGCCGCTGGGGGCAGCGTCGAAGGAATAATGGATTAGCGGTTTCTCCGTCTCCTCACCCGATGCGGCAAGGGGCAGCAACGACCCCGATGCCAGTGTTACACACCCTAGGAGCAGCCCCAGGGCCCTCTTTCCATGTCCGTTCATTAACGGGCCTCTTCCTGTGTAATGCCACCACATCATTGCGGTGGCTCTTGAACGCTCCCGGAACAGCTGGCTCCAGGAGCCTCTTGTCTTGGACTGCCAATGCCGGCCGTCCCTCGAAAACCCATAGGGACAGCCGGTCTAGCAGTCAGTGCCTGGATGCCGACCTATACCCGGCCGATCGCAACCAGCAGATTGCCAGGACTGCGCATGCGAGCGCAGCCAAGGCAATGACGCCAACAGATGCACCTGTTTGAGAAAGCCCTGGCTCTGGTGAAACCGACCCAGCACCACCTGCCTTGACTTGTTCAATGGGCGATGTCTGGGAGAGGTGGGTGTCGGATGGGCCAGGCCCGCCACTGTCTGCAGCCTTGGCGACCAGCCCGGTCACCTTGGTCGAGGATGGCTTGACCAGTTTGTCGGTGTACCCCTGATAATCGATCCTGATCTCTCCGGAAACCTCATCCGGCACGATCAGCGTCGCCTTCCCATCGGCATCCAGTTGCACATCGGTCGTCCAAGACTGACTCAGCCGCGATGCCGGGCTTTGCGTGATACTCACGGTGCCAGCCACATCGCCCTGGTCTTCGGCCTTGACGGTCACGCTCAGCTTGCGGCTGTCCGGGGCATAATCAGCCTGGGTCGTAGAGGCGACCGGTTCCAGATGTGAGGGATTGGCTGTGGTGTACCGATGCATGGCTTCCAGAACATTCCGAGGCACGGCCACGAAAGCCCCATGCCTCTTTGGGGTGGGCATGCCATCATCCGTGACATACCCGGTGACGCCCTTACCGGGCTTCTTCTGAGTAAACCATCCCGGCGTCTGCGAAAGCCTGTGGGACCAGTCTGTTTTGCTCAGATCCGTCTTGCTGGTCATGAAGGGTTGATAACCCCCCGAATCAGCCATGATGACCATGGCGTCACCGGCTTCGTTCTGGTTGACGTCATCCTTGTTCAGAGCTATGGATTCCGGCCCCTCAAAGGGAAGCAGCCGCTGGTCGAGCAACCGCCAGGTGCTGGTCTCATCAGCATCGGGATCCGAACTGGACGTGGTGCAGGTCAGGCACTTCGACCGTTCCAGGAAGGTGGACTTGCCATCCACTACGTAGGATCCTGCGGCACCGTTCTCCTCGTTTTTGGTCATTCGGTAGTAGTAGCTGCCGATTTTGAAAACCGTGGAGTCAATGCGCGAGTAGCCGGTATCCTGCCAGTCCTTGGCGGGGGTGAAGGTTTTGAAGTCCCTGGTGATGGCATAGCGCACGATGTTGTACGGGGAACCCTTCTTCCCGGTGACGGCCGTCGAGCGTGAGCCATCGGTATAGGCCCTTGAGGAGAAGAAGACCACATAGGCGTTCAGCGCGTCATCCCAGAATGCCTCAGGAGCCCAGGTCATCCCCTGGTTGGGGGAGTTGACGACGATGCCTGCATCCGAACCGTCCTCGGCGTTGGTCCGCGTCCAATTGACCATGTCCTTGGATTTCCAGGCTTCGATCTTCAGCGAGCCATATTGCTGGTTCTGACCCCAGCCCTGGCGCGAGACCTTCAGATCGGTGGCGATCATATAGTATTCGTCGCCATCATGCGAGCGCAGCACATATGGATCGCGCAGGCCGGTGGTGTCCGTCTTGGAAGTGATGACAGGGTCGCCATTGTTGATGGGACTGAAGGAGAAGAAGTCATTGCGCTTGGTGGAGGTCGCCGATTCATACAGAGCCTCGCCGATCTTTCCTCCGGTCTTGTCCGCGTCAGAGAGAAAAGTGACCGCGGCGTATCCGACATTCGGCGCAGACCGTGGCTTTTCCTTGACCACGACATCAACGCTGCGCGATACGGTGCGCCCATTGCCCGCCTTGGCGGTGGCCGTCAGACTGACCTTCTTGGAATCGCCCTGCCCATAAGAGGGTCGGGTGACGATTCCGGCGCCCCGATAGGGGTCGGCTGCACCATTGGCTGGTGCCCGGTAATTGCTGTCCGTCGGACTGATGCGACCGGGATCGGAAGAGGTCCAGGTGACATCAACATCATGTCTGGGTCCCTTGGCCAGCAAAGGCAGGTTCCCTGTCGCCTGGGACGAAATCCCGGCGATCAGCGCATCCACATCATCTTGGGCGGCCGTTTCCGGATCCAAGGGTTTGACGGTTACGTCGACTGAACTGACCAGTCCACCAGCCCGGCTGGTGACGGTAATGGTGCTGGTTCCAGCCTTCACAGCCTTGACCTTGCCCTTGGCATCGACCGTGGCTACAGAGGGATTGGACGAGGCCCAGCTCACCTCCTGGCTGATGGCATTCTCAGGCGTGATTGTTGCGGTCAGCTGCCGCTCATCGTTCTCCGTCAAGGCCAGGGATCCGTTCACCAGGCCGGTTCCGGTCACGGTTATCCCAGTCGGCATGACCAGATCGGCCCCCTTGTAGATCTTCAGGTCATCAATAGCGCCATTCCAATAGGCATCGCCCTGATAGAAGGATTTGCCGATGTAGGTGGTGGAGCCCCCCAGATCGGAGAGCTTGATACCGGTCTTGGCCTTGATTCCCACCAACTTATTGTCCCTGAGCAGGGCCATGGAATCATCCTTGATGATGATTCGGAAGTCATGCCAGATTCCGTCATTGTTGTCCAGCTGCTCCTTGAAGGAGGGCTCATTGTGCCAGCCATTGTCCGCAACAGCCAATTTGGCGCTGGTTTTGCTCAGATAGAAGAAAAGGTAATGCGAAGCATCCTTGCCGATAGCCAGCGAGAAGTAATTGCCATCGTCGGCATGCCTTGATTTGGCAGCGAAGTCGATGGTCGCCTCGTTGCCTATTGATCCGAAGATCTCCGAAGGCAGCTGAGCATATTGAACGTTTTTTGAAGCATCCGACTGACCGTTCTGCAGATTCAGCGCCTCATTTCCGTTTCGGTCTCCGAAGGCCCCAATGGATGCCCCGCCGTGAAGGGTCATGGCATAGCCGTTGACTGAATCCGATAAGTTTCCCTGGCTAAAGTCATAGGAGGCAACCGGGGTCAGTGATCCGGCTTCCTGCCCTTTTGCGTCGGGTCGCTCAAGGGCGTATGCCGTACCTCCTGCGAAGGACAGCAACATCGGCAGGGTCACCATGACCGACACCAATGTTTTCATTTTTTTCATGCACTCCACCACCTTTGGCTCATCGGGATACCGCAATCCCGCCTGCAGTGTCATGCCGACTGCTGGCTTGGCTTCGATGACTGCCCTTGAGTCGACACGACAAGTATTCATAGATGGGTCATGACTCATGATTGATCATCACGTCAGCACCTATGCCAAAATCCATTCTGACATCTGCAATTAGCCACTGTCCCTGAAAAGAATAACGATTCAATAACAATAGATTCTCAGTATGAGCAAGTACGAACGGCAGGCATTCCCCCCTACCGTATGGAACGAGGAACCATGCAACTGGGGCTCGACACTGAACCCCGATGCCTCAAATAAAAAAGCCGCAGACCAGATTCATATCGAATGCTGGTCTGCGGCGATGCCAGGAAAATGGCAGCTGATGCTCAGAACCTAGAGGTCACTGCACCTGGGAGCGGGCGATCTTGCCGGTGAAGGACTGGGCCTCGTCGGCATCCTTGACGTCCTTGTTCCAGGAGAACATGGCGCGCAGCTTGGGGCCGACCTCCTCGATCTTCTCGTGGGAGAACTTCTCCTGCAGCTCCTTGAACTTGGGGGCACCGGCATCCTGGTCATCGATGAACTCCTTGGCGAAGGAGCCGTCCTGAATGCGCCGCAGCTGGTGACGCATCCTGTCCTTGGTGGACTCATCCACCACGGTTGAGGTGAAATCGCCGTACTGGGCGGTGTCGGAGCAGGACCAGCGGGCCTTGTTCAGACCACCCTCGTTCATCAGGTCGACCAGCATCTTGAGCTCGTGGCAGACCTCGAAGTAGGCGATCTCGGGCTGGTAGCCAGCCTCGGTCAGCACCTCGAAGCCAGCCTCGACCAGGTGGTTGACACCACCCATGAGCACATCCTGCTCACCGAAGAGGTCGGTCTCGGTCTCTTCCTTGAAGGTGGTCTTGATGGCGCCGGCGCGCAGGGCGCCCAGAGCCTTGGCGTAGGCCAGGGTGATGTCCCAGGCATCGCCGCGGGGATCCTGCTCCACGGCCACGACCACGGGCACGCCACGACCAGCGACATACTCACGACGAACGATATGGCCCGGGCCCTTGGGGGCCACCATGAAGACCGGGTGGTCGGCGCTGGGCTTGATGTAGCCGTAATGGATGTTGAACCCGTGGGCGAAGGCGACAGCCGCACCCTCCTTGATGTTGGGCTCAATGTCGTCCCGCCAGATGTTGCGCTGGTACTGGTCGGGGGCCAGGATCATGACGATGTCGGCCTCTTTGGTGGCCTCGGGCACGGTCTTGACCTCCAGGCCCTGCTCCTTGGCGAAGGGCACCGACTTGGAGTTGGCACGCAGGCCAACCACAACGTCCACACCGGAATCACGCAGGTTCAGTGCATGAGCATGTCCCTGGGAACCGTAGCCGATGATGGCCACCTTCTTGCCATCCAGAACCGAAAGGTCCCCATCCTTCTCATACCAGATCTGTGCTGCCATTATCTACACTCCTTTATGTGCGGTCCAACCGGACCGGCTCTTCCAGGCCGGGGAACGCAAAATACTGTGAATTCCTGTCGTTGTTCCAGGCGGGCGATGCTCTTTCGACCGGGGCGACGGATTTTGTCCTTGACCCCAATCCGTACCCAATGGATACGGTATGCCTCCAACCATACTCGTGATATGGCCAGATGGACTGTCCGCAATTCGTTGTTCGGACACCGGCGCGATTCGAGGAACCGGCCAGCGGGATGCATCCCAGGGCTTACTTGGTGAAGTCCACATCCTTGGTTTCGTGGCAGGTCAGCACTGCCACCAGGCAGCAGACCGCCATAACGGCCAGGTAGAGCCCGACCGAGCGCACTCCCCAGTGGGAGGAGAGCCAGGTGGCGATGGTGGGCACGAAGGCCGCGCCCACGATGGCCGCCAAGTTATAACCGATACCGGAACCCGAGTAGCGCACGTTGGCGTCGAAGAGCTCCGGCAGGAAGGCGCCGATAGGCCCAAAGGCGATACCCATCAGGGCGAACCCGACGCAGAGGAAGACCATGACTTGGAAGGTGTTGTGATGGGCCATGAGCAAGTAGGGGAAGACCAGGCTGAAGACCACCAGCATGACGGAGCTGCCGATCAGCACCCGGCGACGGCCGATGCGGTCCGCATAGACGCAGGCCAGAACGATGAAGAGGGCGAAGACCAGGATGGAGACCATCAGCATGAGCAGGTACTCCTGGTTGGTGAAGCCCAGTCCGCCGCCGCCCTGGGACTTGGGCTTGGTGCCGTAGGCCAGGGACCAGGTAGCCAGGGTGTAGAAGAGGGTATAGGTGACCGCGACCAGGAAGGTGGCCTGGAGCACCTGGCGCCAGCTCTTGCGGAAGACCTCCAGCAGCGGGGTCTTGACGACCTTCTGCTGATCCACGGCCATCTGGAAGATGGGGGTCTCCTGCATGGAGACGCGGACAGCCAGCCCCACGACCACCAGGATGGCGGAGAGCAGGAAGGGCACGCGCCAGCCCCAGCTCAGCATCTGCTCGGGGGTGCAGAACATCTCCAGCAGGAAGTAGGTCCCGTTGGCCAGGAAAAAGCCGATGGGAGCGCCCAGCTCAGGGAAGGAGCCGTAGAGGGCCCTTTTGCCTTCCGGGGCGTTCTCGGTGGCCACCAGTGCTGCGCCGGACCACTCGCCGCCCAGGCCGATGCCTTGCACGAACCGGCACAGGCAGAGGACCACTACGGCCCAGAGCCCCCAGGTGGCGTAGGTGGGCAGGACGCCGATCAGGACCGTGGCGCAGCCCATGGTCAACAGGGAGACCACCAATGTGGTCTTGCGCCCCTGACGGTCCCCGAAGTGTCCGAAGATCAAGGATCCCAAGGGCCGCGCGATGAAAGCGATGGCGAAGGTCAGCAGGGATGCCAGCAGGGCCACAGTCGGATCGGTCTTGGGGAAGAAGAGCTTGGGGAAATAGTTGGCCGAAGCCGTCCCGTAAGCGTAGAAATCGTAGAACTCGATGGCCGTGCCGACCATGGAGGCCCCGATGACTGTGCGAACCGAGCTGCGGGTCACACGGGTGCTGCCGGACGCGGACGCTGCCGGGGCCGGGGAAGCAACACTGACGTCGTTTGCCGTCACTTCATCTCATCTCCTTATAGAAAAACCCCGCTGTTGGCAGGGTCTGATGCGATGAAGCCTATGCGTCCAGCCCCGCCTTCCGACGGGGTCGAACAATGAAGATTGTCGAGTCAGTCCGCCGGTGAGGACGGGCTAATAATTCGTGCGGACACGGTGCCGAATCGGCGGGTGTCTGTCAAGCTGATCATCACGGCGAACCTCCCTTCATCATTCACGAACCGGATGTGTTCTCTGCACATCCGCATTGGTGCCGACCATAGGCCTGGCACCGGCTGGTCCAGCTAAACAGGTCCACTATGTGGACGGATGGTCATTGGAGCCAGTGAAGAACCGGCCCGGAAATTCGTCGGAGATCAGAGCCCGTCGGTCGGCATGCATCAGCGCGCAGGAGAAGGAAAATCCGGCGGCCAGCGCATCCGGCGGCACCAGGAAAAGGGCGGTGGCCAAACCGTCAGCCAGACCCGTGGGGTGCTCGTTGTCCTTTTCGCCGGCCACTACCCAGGAGGCCAGCACACGGTCGACCGGGCGGCCATCGATGGCATCCAGGATGTGGTGGAGGGCTGTCAGTCCCGCCGCTGCGGCATCCTCGGAGCGGTCGGTCCAATGACGGCGGCTGGGTGCCGAGGCGCACAAGGATCCATGGGACAGCTCGATCCGGCCCACGCCTGCCGACAGATCGCTGGGATCCTCCATGGCTATAGAGACCGGGTGAGAGGTTCGCATGCGCATGTCGCCGCCAGCATCGATCAGATACTCTTCGACCCGAGGTTCGAGCAGATCAGCAATCAGATCCACCAGATAGCCCTTGCCGACTGCCCCGAAATCAAGGCTGACCGGACCGGTAGTCACAAGGACAGCACCCTGATGCCTGAGGTCATCGCCCCAGGTCGGTCGCCCATGGATCCGCCCCAGATGACCAGCGGCATCGGCCTGCAGCCGGAAGGTGGGCTGCCTGCCGTAGCCCAGACGGGTCAAATCCTCGCCCACCATGGGGTCCAAGGCCCCGTCGGTGGCGGAATATAGCCTGTCATACAGGTCAAAGAGCCCCTGGCAGTAGTCCGGAAAGACGAACCTGCCCCCATGAGCAGCCTGGGCCATTTGCGCAGGTATGGCATCCTGCCTGAATCGTGACAGGGCACGCTCGTAATCCTCAATCAGATCGACGATGGCACCGTGCAGCCGTTCTCCTAGAGGCCTGTCTGTGGAGATGATAATTCCCGTACCGACCGCCCCAGGAAAGGCGGCCAGGCAGGGCAGAGCCATGGATCTTCCTTAGTCGATCAGCGAGTGGATCTGCACGATTTGATCGCGGCCCGGACCCGAACCCACGGCTGAGATGCGGCAGCCGGACAGATCCTCCAGGCGGTGGATGTAGTCCTTGGCCTTGGTCGGGAACTCTTCGAAGCTCTTGGCGCCGGAGATATCCTCGCGCCAGCCCGGCAGCTCCTCGTATACCGGCTGGGCCGATTGGAACTCGGCCTGGTCCACGGGCATCTGGTCCACCCTGGCCCGGGATCCGTCAGACCGGGTGATGTCGTAGCCCACGCAGACCGGGATGGTCTCCAGACCGGAGAGGACATCCAGCTTGGTCAGCACGATATCGGTCAGGCCGTTGATCTGCACTGCATAGCGGCTGACCAGCGCGTCGAACCAGCCACAGCGACGGGAGCGGCCGGTGGTCACCCCGTACTCGTGGCCCTGACGACGCAACCATTCGCCCTGCTCGTTGTCCAGCTCCGTGGGGAAGGGCCCCTCGCCAACGCGGGTCACATAGGCCTTGGCCACGCCGACCACCCGGTCGATCTTGGTCGGGCCCACGCCGGTGCCGGTGCAGGCACCTCCGGCCGTGCAATTGGATGAGGTGACGAAGGGGTAGGTGCCATGGTCCACATCCAGCATGGTGGCCTGTCCCCCCTCGAAAAGCACATTCTTGCCCTGCTCCAGGGCTTGGTTGAGCATCAATGAGGTATTGGCCACGTAGGGCTTGAGCCGCTCGGCGTATCCCGCCAGCTCTTCAACGGTGGCCTCCACCTCAATGGCTCGGCGGTTGTAGAGCTTGACCAGCATCTGGTTCTTCTGGTGCAGGCTGGCCTCCACCTTGTCGCGCAGGTGGTCGACATTGAACAGGTCGTGCACGCGAATGCCCACGCGGTTGATCTTGTCGGCATAGGCCGGACCGATCCCGCGGCCTGTCGTGCCGATCTTATGCTTGCCCAGGAAACGCTCGGTCACCTTGTCCAGCGTCCGATGGTAGGGGGCGATGATGTGCGCGGACTCGCTGATCCTCAACCGGCTGCAATCCACGCCGCGGGACTGGAGCCCATCGATCTCCTCGAAGAGGGCGGCCGGGTCGACTACGACGCCGTTGCCGATGACCGGGGTGATGGCCGGATGAATGATCCCCGAGGGCAGCAGATGGAGGGCGTACTCCTGGTCACCGACGACCACGGTATGGCCGGCATTGTTGCCCCCGTTGAACCTGGCGACGTAGTCCATGTGCTCGCCGATCAGATCCGTTGCCTTGCCCTTGCCCTCGTCGCCCCACTGGGCCCCGACGATCACGATTCCAGGCATACGATGCTCCTTATCCGCTGGCCGCCATCCAAGGAAAACAAAGGCAGACCATCCATAAACGAGCCTAACCCCACGTATGGAGCTGGAGGTCTTTCAGACCTTTCACATCAGCATGGGCAGATCCAGCATTGGAAAAGTCTGGTCAAGTCCTGGAGCCGATCATGGTGTCCCGGCCCCGACAGAGCAGAAAGGCTGCACTGACCAGCAGCCCTAGGATGACCGGAATCAGGGATGCTTCGATGCCGAATGATCCACCGGTCAGCAGGGTCGGCCCCTGAACCTTCATGACCATGAAGCCGCGTATATCCTGACCGGAGACCGGAATTCCCAAGAGGGCCTCAGTGAGGTTCCACCCGATATGAAAGCCTATGCAGATCCAGAGATTATGCCTGGATACCATGATGGAACCCAGCATAAGACCGGCTTCGATGGCTATGGCCAGACAGGAGAAGAGGGTAGCCCCAGGGTTGAGCGCATGCATGAACCCGAAAAGAAGCGAAGTCAAAGTCAGGGCGGGCACCCATCCCAGCCAGCGATCCAGGGCGTGGAGAGCTACACCCCGCATTATGAGTTCTTCAAAAACCGACGCGCAAGCCAGAACTCCTAAGGTCAGGATCTGGGAGACGCCGAATGGGCGGAAACCATCCACCCTGTAAAACCCAAGGATTATGAGGATGAAAGCCGAAAGGGCCAACAATCCAAAGCCGATGCCCAGTCCGCCCAACAAGGAGACGAGGAAACCATGGGCCGTCAACTCGGTAGGCTGACGTCCGGCCCACCTCACCATCACAACTTTGGCATAGAACCAGATGCCGAAGCCCATGAGGAGGATGGCGACCAACAGCACCAGCCATTGGGCCCATAAGGGACGGCCGGTCATCGGGGTCGTTGAGGAATCAAGCATCAGCAATACGCCGAACCCGAGCAATCCCCAAGCAGCAGTCTTGTGTATTCCCTGCCTGGGTGGGCGTGAATTGGATTGCGTATGCCGTTTCATCTCATGGCCCGCCCTGCACTGCCCAGCTGCTGACAGGCTTCGACTACACGAGCCGCCATCCCATCCTCGGCCTGGCGCCCCCAGGAACGGGGGTCATACTCACTCTTGTCGCCGACCTCCCCGTCCACCTTGAGGACCTTGTCGTAATTGGCGAACATGTGCCCGGCCACGGCCCTGGTGAAGGCATACTGGGTGTCGGTATCCACATTCATCTTGACCACCCCGTGAGCGACGGCTGAGGCGATCTCCTCCGGCTGCGAGCCAGAGCCCCCATGGAAGACCAGAAGGAAGGGCTTGTCAGCAGGGGCGCCCGGAGCGGGGATGGTGTCAATCTCCCCATCGGATATGGCCTTGGCGGTCCTGGCCTGGATCCGCGCCAGCAGGTCGGGCCTGAGCTTGACCACGCCAGGCTTGTAGGACCCATGCACGTTGCCGAAGGTGAAGGCCACCATGTAGCGGCCGCGCTCGCCCAAACCCAGGGCATCAACCACCTTGGGACCATCCTCGGGCAAAGAATAGAGCCGCTGGTCGATAGCAGCCGAGTGACCGTCCTCCTCGCCGCCGACAGTGCCCACTTCAATCTCCAAGATGGTGCGGGCGGCCCGGGACAGCTCCAGCAGCTCTGCCGCCGTGTCCAAATTTTCACCCAAGGGCAAGCCGGAACCGTCCCACATATGCGACTGGAAGAGTGGATCCTGACCGTGAGCCACCTGGTCCTTCTCGTAAGCCAGCAGGGGTCGAACCCATTGGCCCAGGTATTGCGGGGCGCAGTGGTCCGTATGCAGGGCCACGGTGATGCTCGGATAGCGGGCGATCAACTCGTGGGCGAATCTGGCAAAGGCGATGGAACCAGCCACCCGGTCGCCCAGACGCTGTCCGGACAGGTAGGCGGCTCCTCCGACTGAGACCTGGATGATCCCGTCGGACTGGGCTTCGTCCAGCCCCTGCAGGGCCGCGTTCAGGGTCTGCGTGCTGGTCACGTTGATCGCGGGATAGGCATAGGACCCCCGTCTGGCCGCATCGAGCATTGCCGCATACCGTTCAGGAGTCGCTAAAGTCATACCCTCATTATCGTCGGCTGCACGGAAAAGCAGCCGACCACCCGCAGCTGCAGACATCACCGATGGCTTTTGCAGGTCTCTGCCCTGATGGCGAACAGCCCACGACGCGCTTTGACAAGCCTCCAAGCCGCAGGTAGTTTAGCTCCGTACAGTTTGATGAAACGTTACATCAAACAGGTTGTTTGTTTCACGGCAGTAACGAATCAGCCTAGAGAAGGCACGACATAGGTAAGCAGAAGGTTGGGGCTGCCCATCCTTCTGGGAAGGAGACCAACGTGTCAGCAAGCAAGGAAACCGTCCGCAAGATCATCCTGGATCTGGACACTGGCATCGATGACACGCTGGCTCTGTCCTACGTCCTGGGCTCCCCGGACGCCGAGCTGATCGGCATCACCGGCACCTATGGCAACGTAGTGCTCGACCGGGGCGTCGACAACGATCTGCGGCTGCTGGCCATGTATGGCCGGGAGGACATCCCCGTCTTCAAGGGAATCGACCACCCCAGCACGGCCGACTCCTTCAGCGTTCCGCCGGACTCCGAAATCTTCCACGGGGCCAACGGCACCGGCAACATTGAAATCCCCGCACAGACCGACCGGCAGGCCAGCCAGCAGAGCTCGGTAGACTTCATCATCGACGCGGTCCGCCGCTACCCCAAGGGCGAACTGGTCGTGGTGCCCACCGGCGCCCTGACCACCATCGCCGCCGCCTTGGAAAAGGCCCCCGACATCGTCGACCGCATCAGCATCGTCATGATGGGCGGCACGCTGACCCAGCCGGGCAACGTAGGACCCTTCGCGGAAGCCAACATCAACCAGGACCCCGAGGCCGCCAACCGGGTCTTCGCCACCACCGCAGACATCACCATGGTCGGGCTGGATGTGACCACCCAGGCGCTGATGAGCCGTGAGGACACCGAGGCCCTGCGCGCCACAGGCACCAGCGCCGGCCGTTTCCTGGCAGACATGACCGACTACTACATCGACATCAGTGAAAAGGAGAGCGGGGTCTACCTGGGCGGCTGCAACCTGCACGACCCCCTGGCCGCCGCCGTGGCCATCGACCCCAGCCTGGTCACCACCTTCGCCACCAACCTGATGGTCGAGACCGAGGGGCCGCAGCGGGCCCGCACCATCGGCGATCCCAGCAGGCTTCTGGACACGGTCAAGAACACCAAGGTGGCCCTGTCGGTCGACGCCGAGCGGTTCACCAAGCGCTTCATGGACAGGCTTCTGACCCTGGTGCGCAAGACCGAGAGCGAACGATAGAAGGACGGCAGTCATGAGCGAATCCATCACCACCGAGGCCAGTAAGGCCACCGAAGCGACCGTGGACGAGAACCGCCGCAGCACCAAGCGGGCCCTGCCGGCCCTGCTGACCATCTTCCTGCTGGGCACCCTGATGATCCAGGCCTTCAACCTGGTCTTCCAGAACGTGGGCGACTCCCTGGGGATGTCCGCCAACGCCTCGCTGATCAGCACACTGCCCGGCATCGTCCTAGGCGTGGTCTGCATGCTCTACGGCACCCTCTGCGACTACATCTCCCCCCGGAAGATGACCCTGTTCGGCGTGGGCGCCCTGATCGTCGGCAGTCTTCTGGGCTTCTTCGGCGCATCGAACTTCTGGGCCGTGGTCCTTGCCCGCATGATCCAGACCGCGGGCGGCCAGGTGGCTGGCTCGGTCTTCCTGGTCATGGCCATGAAGTACCTGAGCGACAAGGAGCGCGCCTTCTATCTGGGCATCTTCAACGCCGTCTACTACGCATCCTCGGCTGTGGGCATCTTTGCCGGCGGACTGATCACCTCCATCGACTGGCGCTACCTCTTCCTGGTGCCGCTGGTCTCCATCCTCCTGATCCCCCCGGTGCTCAAGTACACGCCTGACACCGGCATCAAGGGCGAGCGCATCGACGTCTTCGGCATCGCCCTGTTCGCGCTGATCGCCGGATTCGTGGCCGTCTACTTCTCCTTCCCGGCCACTTGGATGCTGGGAGTGCTGGCCGTCCTGATCCTGATCTTCGCCGGCTATGTCTGGAAGGGCGCCAACCCCTTCCTGAGCCGCGGATTCGTGACTAACGGCGCCTACATGGCTGTCCTGCTGGCCCTCTTCGTCTTCTACTTCTTCAACTTCGCCTGCGTGCCCATCTACAACGTGATTGGCGACCGCATCTACGGGATCTCCCTGAGCCAGGTCTCCCTCTGCCTGACCATCGTCTACATCGTGGCCACTCTGGTGGGCTGCCTGTCCGGAGCCATCATGAACGCCATGGGACGCCTGCCCATGCTGATTCTGTCTGCCTTGCTCATGATTGCCGGAGCTGCAGGTTCGGCCCTGATGCTCACCTCGGGCTTCTGGGTCCTGACCGCGCTGGCCTCGGTCTTCATCGCCGGCATCACCATGTCCTACACGCCCCTCTACGACTCCTTCTCGGCCACCCTGCCCGTGGACCAGAACGGACGCGGCATCGGCATCGGGGATCTGATGATGAACACCTCGGCTTCCATCGGCATGGCTGTCTACAGCGGACTCATGGCCAATCCCCAATTCGGGTCACATGCCCTGGCGGGTGTCAAGACCGGCATCCAAGCCCAGGTGGCCAACATGTTCTGGGTCATGGCGCTGGCCGCCCTGCTGGCCCTGATCATCGTGGCCGTCTTCCACAAGGCCATGTCAGCCAAGGCTCCCCAGGAGTAAGGCTGGTGTGACTCACACATACTTGGTCGGATAGCTGCACGGCCCGGTCCGCTCTCCCCAGCCTTGGGAATGAGTCAGGTCCAGGCCCGGCACCCGGCCGCGCGAACCGGGGAGGAAGCGGAGTTCGGACTGCTTTCGGCATTGTGATAGTCCCCCTCTTCCCTCAGCCGCCGATGGCAAGAAGATCGCCGCCCCTCCCCCCGGTGGAGAACCCCCGTCATAGCCATAACTGACGGGGGTTCTTCCATATCTTCAGTTCCTGCCATGAATCCTGTGCCTATGGTTCGGACTGTGCCTCGGAGCACAACTTATACAGACGTTTGAGAAAGGGAATCCGAGAATGCGGCTGGACTGCGCTTCCCGTCCCATTGTCAGTATCCGCCGACCTTGAGGCTCAAATCCAAGGGAAGCAGAAACTCAAAAACAGATGACTGGCCCAACTAGGCACTGGACGACTCAGGGGTTTGCAAAGGCCTGACCTCCTGTAATAGACCTAAACGAACTCAATTGACCCATTGGCCTTACGGTTTCACGTGAAACATCAGCGTTCCAGAAACCCTCCAAAATGAAGAGAACCCGGCGGTGCATGAACACCGCCGGGCGAGAGAGAAGAAAGGGAAATCAGTTGTCGGACGGAGGTCAACCGCCCGTTCGGTTTTTGAGCCGATAGTTATAGTAAAGAACACCTACCTTATGGTGACGATAGTGTTATCTGAAAATTCTCTGTGAATCCAGCCGGATCACAAAGCGGGCATAGGGCCGGTTAGACTGGATTTCGGATGGTTTCCCGCCTACGGAGAGACCCTCGACCAACGAGCTTAAAGGAGATACCTCGGCATGCTGCTCAGCGACCATGACATCCTGGATGCCCACCAGGCAGGACACCTGAATCTGGACCCGTGGACGCCTGCCATGGTTCAGCCCTCCAGCGTGGATGTGCGCCTGGACCGTTACTTCCGAGTCTTCAACAATCATCAGTACACCTATGTGGATCCAGCGGAGGATCAGGGTGCATTGACTGAGCAGTTCGAGGTACCAAAGGACGAACCTTGGATCCTGCATCCAGGCGAGTTCGTTCTGGGATCCACCTGGGAGTATGTCAAGCTGGATTCGACGCTGGCAGCCCGACTGGAGGGCAAGAGCTCCCTGGGCCGTCTGGGCATTCTAACCCACTCCACTGCTGGATTCGTCGATCCAGGCTTCGAAGGGCATATCACCCTGGAGCTGTCGAACGTGAGCACCCTGCCGGTCAAACTCTGGCCAGGCATGAAGATCGGCCAGATGTGCTTCTTCCAGCTCTCCTCGCCCGCCCAGTACCCCTATGGATCCAAGCACAACGGCTCCCATTACCAGGGCCAGCGCGGTCCAACCCCCTCCCGCTCCTACATCAACTTCTACAAAGCCGACATCTCGGACTGAATACTGAATGCCAACAGCCGTCTCCGCCATCACCTTGACTTCGAGCGCACTCGAAGGGGTATAGCTGAATCTGCCGGAATGACCCGGCCAAGATGATGGCAAGGAGACTAACCCATGGCAATCAAACAAACGGCGGGCCACGACCGGCTCGGTCAGTTCGCACCACAATTCGCCCATCTCAACGATGATGTGCTCTTCGGCCAGGTCTGGTCCCGCGAGGACGAGCTTTCGGCTCGAGACCGCAGCATGATTACCTGCGCAGGTCTGATGAGCATGGGGCTCTTCCCCCAGTTGAAGAGCCATATGGCCATGGCCAAGGGCAATGGCGTCACCCGCACTGAAATGGTGGCGCTGATCACCCACCTGGCCTTCTATGCGGGATGGCCCAAGGCATGGTCGGCGTTCGACCTGGCCAAGGAGGTCTACGGCGAAGGTGACCCCGATGACGAGAGCCAGGACACCACCGCAACCACAGCCGGGACCGAGCCGGATTCAGGCCCATATCCATTGGGAGATTCGGCTGACGGACCCAACTTCAGCGGTCATGTCTGGCTGCACCACCTGACCGATCCGGACGCGGAATGCTCAGCCAGCAATGTGACCTTCGCACCCGGATGCGTCAACCGTTGGCACACCCACCCACATGGCCAACTGCTAATCGTCACTGCCGGGCAGGGTTGGGAGCAGGAGGAGGGCCATCAACCCCGCAGACTGGAACCCGGTGACGTGGTCTTCTGCCCGGCAGGAGTCAGGCACTGGCATGGCGCCTCGGGCCGGTCATCCATGGCTCACATCGCCGTCACCCCAGCTTCGAGCGGGCAGTCTCCGGTCGAGTGGATGGAGTTCCCGGATCGTGATCAAGTAGCCGCTCTAGGTTGACCCGCACGGCCGATCTGCACGGCCCGATCGACAAAGGTACAGTGAGCGTTCCCCCCTGCCGATATTGAATCCGACAGACGGCTGACCGGTTCCCGCCTGCCTTTACACTGAAGGCATGGCTAACAAGAAAGGCCCGACCAAGGGTTCGGGCGGCAAGCACCGCAACAAACTGCGCGGCCGGGGGCCCACCCCCAAGGCCGAGGATCGCGTCTACCACAAGGCCTACAAGGCCCGGCAGGCGGCCCAGCGCAGGCAGGCGGCCGATCCACGTCTGGCAGCCCGCCGCCGGGCCGACCGGTTCACCTCTGATTCCGACGATCTGGTCATCGGCCGCAACGCCGTCCTGGAAGCCCTGCGTGTAGGCGTCCCGGCCAGCCAGCTCTATCTGGCCGCCCGGATGGACCATGACGACAGAACCAGGGAGATCGTGCGACTGGCCGGACAGGAGGGACTCAACCTGCTGGAAGCCGATCGCCTGGAGATGAACCGCATCGCCCGATCCAGCAACCACCAAGGCGTGGTCCTCAAGGTGCAGCCCTACCAGTACGCCTCCCTGCAGAGCCTGGTCGACAAGGCCGAAAAACACGCAGCCGCCCTGGAAGGAGCCGACCAGGCCACCAAGATTGCCGCCCGCCCCCTGTTCATCGCCCTGGACGGGGTCACCGACCCGCAGAATCTCGGGGCTGTCATTCGTTCAGCCGCGGCCTTCGGAGCCTCGGGTGTGGTTCTGCCCGAGCGCCGCAGCGCCTCGGTCACAGCCGCTGCCTGGAAGGTCTCCGCCGGAGCCGCCGCCCACCTGCCCGTGGCCCGCGTGGTCAACCTAACCAAGGCCATTCAAGGGCTCAAGGAGCGCGGTTACTATGCGGTCGGCCTGGACGGCGCAGGCAGCGCCATAGTAGGCGAGACCGGCTTCGAGACCGACCCGCTCGTGGTGGTTCTGGGTTCCGAGGGCAAGGGGCTGAGCCGCCTGGTCCGGGAGAACTGCGATGCCCTGGCCTCCATCCCCATCTCCAGCTCGGTGGAATCCCTGAACGCCTCGGTGGCGGCCGGCATCAGCCTCTACGCCGTAGCCATGGCACGCCGACGGTCCGCCAACCAAGCCAAATAGCCCCAGACAGACACAGGCAATCCGAAGACGGACAGACCCAAGCGGCAGGGGTCTGCGCGCAGCAGCCAGCATGCAGCAGACCCCTGCCACACAACTAATCAGTCAGCTGGAAGCCCAGACCGCATCATCCTGGTCGTCCTGGTCAGCAGCCGCATCCAGGCTGCCGGGAGCGTAGACCGATCGCAACGAGTTTCGGCCGCCATTCGCGTCCTCAAAGACCGGTTGCGACGGTACCTCCTCGGCAGCCTGGTCGCGGTCCGTCTGAGTGTCTGCTTTGGCCTGGCCTCCGGCATTGGCATGGATGTTCATGTCACTGCCATCCGCATCCTTGTCAGTCCGATCACCGGCGGCTTGCTTACCCTGACCAGCCTGGGCATGTGCGTCCTGCCAACTCATCTCGTCGTCGACCACCCCAGCGTCGGCCTCTTCGTTGATGGTCTTCATGTCCTCGGAATCCAGCCGGTACTCGGGCAGGGATTCACTGATGTAACTCTGCACGGCCTCGGCCATGGGCACGTCATGGCCAGCTTTCTCGGCCATCAGCCAGCGGTGGGTCAGCACCTCATGGAAGAACTGGGCCGGTTCGATTTGTGAACGGTATTCCGGCGGAATCATGCGCACGGTGGGCTCGAAGACTTCGCGCATCCAGTCGGTGGCCACAATCTCCAGATCCTCGCCCTGCCGCCAGGTGGATGCCCGGTAGGCATCCAGATCGTTGAGCAGCCGCCGGGCCTGGTTCTCCTGCACATCCAGACCGGTCAGCCTCAGCAGCTTGCGGGAGGCGTAGCCGGCATCGACCACCCTGGGGCGCACCAACACCCGGTTGCCATCCTCCTCGGTCTTCATCTCCAGCTCGTCCACGTCGAAGCCCAGATCATTGAGCCGGTTGACGCGGCGCTCGATCTTCCACATCTCGTCCGGATCGAAGCTGTCCACGTCCGTCAGGGCGCTCCAGAGAGAGTGGTAGCGGTCCACCAGCCGGTTGCCCACACCGACCTCGTCCACCTCGCCGGCCAGCAGGTTGCCGGAATCCAGATCCATGAGCTCGCCGATGATGTTGGTTCTGGCCAGATCGATGTCATACTCGCGCTGGCCGTCGGTCAGACTGGGGTGCAGATCGCCGGTCTCGGCATCGACCAGGAAGGCCGAGAAGGCATCGGCATCACGCAGGAAGAGCACATTGGACAGGGAGACATCGCCCCAGTAGAAGCCTGCCAGATGGAGCCTTACCAGAAGAACCGCCAGAGCGTCGATCAGCCGCTCGGCCGTGTCCGGACGCAGGTTGCGGGCAAAGAGGGCACGGTAGGGCAGTGAGAACTTCAGGTGCTGGGTGACCAGCATGGCCTCAAGGGGCTCGCCCTCGCGAGTGTGACGACCGGTGACCACGGCTACGGGGTTGACCGTGGGCAGCTCCAGCTTTTGCAGCTTGCGCAGGAGCTCGTACTCACGCTCGGCCACCCGCTGGGTGATCTCCTTCATGGCGTAGACATCGTCGCCCACGTGGACGAAGCGCACCACGTGCCGTGATATGCCTCTGGGCAGGTTGGCCAGCAGATCCCGGGGCCAGGTGGCCAGAGGCCGTTCCCAGGGCAGGGTGAACATCCTGGGGTTGGAGCTGGTGGCCGTGATATGCAGGGCGGCCGGCTCCTGCTCGGAGGAGGGATCGGCCGTGGTTTTTATCGAGGTGGCTTTCAGGGCACGAGGGTCCAGAGAGGAGGCCGTTGCCCGGTTGATGTTCACGCTAGTCATGCTTCATCCATCCCATCGCCGCCCATCCTATACGGGAAGAGCCCCGCACGGATGCGCCGCGCGGGGCTCCTGGTCACCCGGTCAACAAGGAAAGGAGATGATCAATAATCGATACGGGCCCTGCGGGTCGGCGGGAAACCGTGGCCAAACCGCAGGGTCACAGGAATACTCAGTTCAGCCGTAGCTCGCTGGCCGGGGAGAACAGGTGCATCTTTTCAGGATCGATGTGGATCTTGACCACGTCGCCCACCTTGGGCAGGTCACGCGGGTTGACACGGATGGTGGTCAGCTTGTTCTGATCGGACATGACGGTGGCCTGCTCAGCCGCGCTGTTGTCAGTCAGAATGTTGCCGTAGATGTAGCCGTCGGAGCCCAGATCCTCCACGTTGGCCACCTTCAGAGAGAAGGCATCCGGTTCGTCGGCACCGGCCAGAGCAGCATTCTCGGGACGGAAGCCCACGACGATCTTGCCCTGATCGTCAGGAGTCAACTTGTCGACGGCCTCGCGCGGCAGGCTGATGGTGTCCTCACCGATCTTGGCCTGGCCGTTGACCACGGGGTGGATGTTGATGTTCATGGAGGGCGAGCCGATGAAGCCGGCCACAAAGACGTTCTCAGGCCGATCGTAGAGCTCGGTAGGCGCACCCACCTGCTGCAGGACGCCCAGCTTGATAACGGCGATCCTGTCGCCCATAGTCAGCGCCTCGGTCTGATCGTGGGTCACGTACAGGGTGGTGACGTTGAGCTGACGCTGCAGGGCGGCGATCTGTGTACGGGTCTGGACACGCAGCTTGGCGTCCAGGTTGGACAGAGGCTCATCCATCAGGAAGACCTTGGGCTGACGCACAATGGCGCGACCCATGGCCACACGCTGACGCTGACCACCGGACAGAGCCTTGGGCTTGCGGTCCAGGTACTCGGTCAGATCCAGCACCTCGGCGGCCTTCTCCACCCGCTGGCGGATCTCATCCTTGGGGGTGCCGGCGATCTTCAGGGCGAAGCCCATGTTGTCGGCCACGGTCATATGGGGGTAAAGAGCGTAGTTCTGGAAGACCATGGCGATGTCGCGATCCTTGGGCTGCATGGTCGTCACGTCCTTGTCGCCAATCATGATGCGGCCCTTGTTGACCTCCTCCAGGCCGGCCAGCATGCGCAGGGTGGTGGACTTTCCGCAGCCGGAAGGCCCTACCAGAACAAGGAATTCACCGTCTTTGATGTCCAGACTGAGGTCACTGACCGAGGGCTCATCGTTGCCCGGGTAGATACGAGTGACGTGGTCGAATACCACTTCTGCCATTATTCATCCTTTCATCGGCAGGTACGTGCCGAACGATCCGTAGTGAAGGGGTTGATGTTCACTGTGGTTTCCGTCCCGGGGTCAACACCGACATCGGTATGGCCATGCGACGGTTTTCTGTTTTGTGGTTAAGAGAAACTCTCCCTTGAGCCAATGCCCACTATACACCAGGGTCTGAATTCGACCTGTGAACCCTTGCCGACTCAATCCTCGGGCTTGTCGGAATCTTCGGCATCGCGCTCGAAGACCGTCCTGGCCACGTTGATCGCGTTGATGACCCGCGGGAATCCCACGTAGGGGGCACATTGGAGTATGGCTTCGACCACGGCCGCCTTGCTCAGCCCCACATTCAAGGCTCCCTGTATGTGAACGGCCAACTGCGGAGCGGTGTCACCCTGCGTCACCAAGCTGCCTATGGTGACCAGCTCACGCTGCTGAAGATCGAGTCCCTTCCGGGTGTATATGTCGCCAAAAGCGAATTCGACAATCCAGCGGCCCAGGTCCGGCGCTATATCCTGGAGAGAGTCAATGACGGCCTGACCACCCTTGCCATCGATAGCGGCCAAGGCCTCAGATCCTTTTTCAAAGCGCGAAGCTTCCACGAAGCCCCTTCTTTCTGCTGTTTTGGATGTTTTCCCACCGATAATATTGTATCAACGCCTGTTTATGCATTATGCCGCTGGCTCCGGTCAGGCTGCCAGATTCCCAGCGGCCGAGGCCGCGAAACAGCAGGAGGCAACAATCAGGTCCTTTTCAAGCAGTCGGAGCACAATGGAGATATGAGCGATCTTGAGGGATTGGATCTGAAGCCGGGACGGCTGGTCGGGGGCTACACCCTGATTGAGCCCTTGGGCGGTGGTGCCATGGGCTCTGTCTGGCGCGCACGGGATGGCGGGGGCCAGGACTACGCCATGAAGATCCTGCGGGAGTCCCTGGAAGAAGAGAGCCAGGTGTCACCAGACAGCTCTGACGAACGTGACCGCGCCTCGGCCCGCGAGCGCCTGCGACGCGAGGCACTGGCCCTGCAGCGGATCCGTCATCCGGGCGTCTGCCGGATCGTGGATATGGAACTTGATGATGCCCTGGCCTTCATCGTGACCGAACTGATCGAGGGGCGCAATCTACGGGACGACGTGGCCGTCAACGGGCCCTATCGGGGCGACGACCTGGAACGGCTGGCACGGAAGCTGACCGATGCCGTCGCGGCCGTCCACCAGGCGGGCATCGTCCACCGGGACATCAAACCCACCAATGTGATGATTTCGGTCTCGGGCCCAGTGCTGGTGGACTTCGGCATCGCCATGGGCCAAGGGCAGAGCCATGTGACCCGGACCGGGCTGGTCATGGGAACTCCCGGCTTCATCGCTCCGGAAATCATCGACGGAGCCGAGGCCGATCAGGGAACCGACTGGTGGAGCACGGCCGCCGTCCTGGCCTATGCGGCCACCGGGCGGGCGGTCTTCGGCGACAAACCCATGATGGCAGTTTTGGAGCGTGAAGCCTCGGGCAACGCTGACCTGTCTGGGCTGCCCGTGGGCACCATGAGAGCCCTGCGCTCGGCGCTCTCCCCCGACCGGGGGGCGCGTTGCACGCCCGAGGAACTCCTGGAGGCCATCAGCCGGGATGCCATGGATCCGCAGGCCTGGCAGGGTGAGCAAGACGACCAGGAACCCGGCAAGGGCGGTCAGGGGGCGATGCGCCCTTTTGGCGACGACTCTTCGGAGGCTGACGAGCAGGCCGACGCGCCCACCATGGTCGTTGAGCCGGCCACCATGCCCATGCCGCCGATCACTCGGGCTGATCCTGACAGTCCGCGGACGGCCTGGTCACGACCTCTGACAGATAACGGCACCGATGAGCAGACGACCCTTATGCCCGACTCGGAACAGCCCACCAGCCTTTTGAATCCCCTTCCAGCCGCCCAGGAGCAGCAGGAGCAGACGCAGACCTGGCAGGATCTCCAGCCTGTAGCCGATCGTCAAGATCTCCAAACAACTACCGTTCAGGATCCCCTACCGCCGGCACAGCCCCTGCCCAGCGGATACAGCAATGACGCAAACGCCCACTGGCTGGGAGACCAGCCCCCCGCCCAGATGCGACGCCTGCGTTATCTGAAGGCCGGAACCCCCTGCCTGGTCATGCTGGGAATGCTCCCTGCCCTGCTGACAGCACTGGCTCCGGTCTCGGCCCTGGCAACCGCCGGAATCCTTCTCTGGGCCCTGAGCACTGCCGGATGGAGCATCAAAGCCCAGATCGAACGCGAGCTGCGCCGCGACGGCCCTCGGCGGAGCACCGACCGTCTGCTGAATGCAGCTGCCCTCCCCTGGCACCTGCTCAAGGGCCTGGCGGCCGCCCTGCTGCGCCTGCCGGGCATGATCCTTGTCCAAGTTCTGGTCGCTCTGCCGCTGACCTGGGCGGGCGCCCTCACCACCGTCCGCACAGGCCTGACCTTGGGCGAACACCTGTTGACCCTCCCCCTGCCAGCGGCCAGGCCCCTGTCCGCCGGCGGGCTGGCCATGGCCCTGGCGACGCTGGCGGGCTGGCTGTTGACGACCCTGCCGACGCAGAACCGCTCAGCCCCCAAAGCCAACAGCGGCAACATGGTCCTGCGGCTGGCGGCGGGTCGCATCCCCCTGGGCCGCCAGGATCCCACGGCGCCGGGCAACCCCCGCCGCAGGTGGATCCTGCTCCTGCTCTGGCTGCTGATTATTGCCGTCCTCCTGGCCGGACTGATCACACAGCCGTCCATGGACTGGGCCCCCATCCACCTCCTGCGCGCCTAAGATCGAGCTCCACCCCTGGCGGCTACACTATGCTCAGTACGCCAAGGAAAGGATCCAGGCCATGTCCAAGGGCAAGCAGAACCGCAAGGCCGCGCTCAAGGCCCAGGAAGAGGCCCGGCGGCTCCAGGAGGCCAAGGAGCGCCGCCAGCAGACCATGATCGGCGTCATCGTCACTGTGGTGCTCATCGCGCTGATCGCTCTGGGCGGATTCCTGTACTGGCGCAGCCATCGCCCGGTCAAGACCCAGGACCTGGAGCAGGCTCGTCAGGCCGTCGCGAAGGTCAAGGAAAAGCCCTCGGCCGCCAATGACCAAGGCGGCTTTCTGATCAGCTCTCAAGGGCTCAACAAACCGGTGGCCAAGGCTCCGACCGTGGAGATCTACATGGACTTCATGTGCCCGGGCTGCGGCGCCCTGCATCGCGGGCTGGACTCCACCCTGACCGGTCTGGTGGATGCCGGGCAGATCAACCTGGTCATCTATCCCATGAGCTTCATGGACCGGCTCTCCACCGACAATTACTCGACCAGGACGGGCACGGCCACCATCTACGTGGCCCAACACGATCCCGACCATTTGCTGCCCTTCATCGCCAATCTCTACGCCAAGGACTTCCAACCGGATGAGTCCGACTACCACCCCATCAGCAACGACAAGATCCGCCAACAGGCCATCAAGGCCGGGGTTGATCCCAAGGTTGCCGATCAGGCGGTCAAGGGCCACTACCGGGCTTGGATCAAGGCCATGGACACCTACACCCCCCTGCGCAAGGAGCTCTGGAATCCCTCCGGATCCAACAAGGGGCAGATGACCACGCCCACGGTCCGCATCAACGGCAATTACTGGGAGCTGGGCAACCTGTCCCAGGCAAGTTTGGACTACCGCACGGGCCTGCTCAAGGCTCTGGGCCTGGATCAGTCCAAGGTGGGCGTCAAGGGCGCCATGCCTGCCATCGGCGCCTCCGGCCAACCGCGCTCGCTGGACTGAACCGGGCAGATCGAGAGCAATTTCGCGTCCAGCGCCCCCTCGGGGGTACGGTGATGGTACGATATCATTCCGTACCGCGGCCCGGAGCTGTAATGGACCACCGGGACCGCCTCCTTAGCTCAGTTGGCCAGAGCAGCCGCCTTGTAAGCGGCAGGTCGTCAGTTCGACTCTGACAGGAGGCTCTACGCCAGGAACGAACCATCGAATTCGACTATTCAGCTTTGTCTCCGGGCAGGCTATAATGATGGACATTACCTGGATAATTGCAAATACTTCCCTCGAGTAAGTCATTTCGGAGGCTCGTTCTCCGAAGTACGAACGGAGCTTTTCCCCAACCATCTCCGTTCGTATTCGAGGACGGGATCATTCCCCTTCATTCCCGTCCTCTTGACGTTGATCCGCCGGCCCTAGGGCCCGGGTCTTGAAAAGCCGACTGACCGATGACGGCCAAGTCGGCTTTTTTGTTGCCACCCGTCTGTGACAAATGTGGATGTTTGCCCGACCTTGCTGATTGTCTGGCTTGGCTCCATGCCCGCGCCGCTAGAATTGCCAGGTACGCACAAGGCAGGAACGGGGAGGCGAGCACATGGCCAGACGCTGGACGCCGCGGCGTTTCGTCGTGCTCAGAAGGATCCGCGTGGCATCCTGCGCACTCCTGGTTGTTCTGGCCATGGTCCTGGCCTTCGGCATCACCGCACGCAAGAGCGTGGCGCTGAGCGTCAACGGCCAGACCAAAATGGTGACCACCTACGCCTACAGCGTGGACGGCCTGCTGCGCCAGCAGGGGATCAAGGTCAAGACCCACGACCTGGTCGATTCCACCTCCGGAGGCCAGCTGCGCAACCATGCGGCAGTCACCGTACGTTCCGCCTATCAGACCACCATCGTCATCCAGGGCCAACGCGTGCCCTTCTGGACCACAGCCACCAGCATGGACCAGCTGCTGGGATTCTTCGAGGAGAACCGCAAGCAGGCCATGAAGGTCACTGTGGATATAGGCAACGTCTACAACCAGCTGACCGGCGGTCTGGTCATCAACCAGGCGGGGCCGGTCACGGTCATAGCTGACGGGAAGACCTCGGTGGCCCCCGACGGCAAGCTCCCAGCCGCCTCCATCCTGGACTCCAAGGGCATCGTGCTAGGCAAGGAGGACCGGGTCAGCGTGGAGCACGACCAGGGCGCCACCGTGCTGCGTGTCCGACGGGTCACCCACGGGAACACCCAGAAGACCATCCCCTTGGCCTTTGCTACACGTACCGTGGTCGACCCGAGCCTGGCGCCAGGCCAGACCCAGATCCGACAGGAAGGCGCAGCCGGCCAGCGTCTGCAGACCATCCAGGTCACCTATGTGGACGGACAGGCAGAATCGGAGCAGGTCGTCAAGGAGGAGACTGTGGCCATGCCAGTGGATCAGGTGGTGGCCGTCGGCCCTGACAAGCCAAAGGAGGGGCAGAACAGCGGGCAGCAGTCCAAGGACAAGGGATCCGATCACGCCAAGGACACCTCCTCGCCAAGCGCCTCGCCGAACAAGGATGCGCAGTCGGGAAAGACACCTGCCACGCCGCCACAGGCATCACAGCCATCAGGCTCGAATGCAACGATCAAGCCGGATCCCCCGAGCCAGGCCGAAAACACACCAGCCCCGTCGCCATCGCCAAGCCCACCGCCAAGCGGCCTTTGGCATGCAGGACCCGGCGTAGCCCAAGCCTATGCCTCGGGCGCAGCTGCTCAGCGCGGGTGGACAGGTTCGCAATTCGATGACCTGGTGAAACTCTGGAACAAGGAGTCAGGATGGCAATGGGATGCCGAGAACCTCTCCGGTGCCTACGGCATCCCCCAAAGCCTGCCGGGCTCTAAAATGAGTCAATTCGGTGACAACTGGCGTGACGATGCTGCCATCCAAATCGACTGGGGCCTCTGGTATATCGGCCAACGATACGGAAACCCCAGCACGGCCTGGCGCCATTCCGAGCAGTACAACTGGTACTGACCTCCTACTACATTCACGAGCAGCGAACCGACATGAACACTAGAAGCGAGAGCGACCGCCTTCTGGGTGCCGCCGATATCCGACGCATCGCCGACCAGGCCGGCATCCATCCCACCAAGCGTCTGGGCCAGAACTTCGTTATCGATCCAGGCACTGTCCGCAGGATCGTCCGCCTGGCAGGGGTGAAACCCGGTCAGTCCGTTTTGGAGGTGGGTCCAGGTCTGGGATCCCTGACCCTGGGGCTGCTGGAGGCGGGCTGCCTGGTGACCGCCGACGAGATCGACTCCGGGCTGGCCCGGCGTCTGCCTCAGACCGTCAGCGCGCGCATGCCGGAAGCCCTGGACCGGCTCACCGTGATCAACCGGGATGCCCTGACCCTGACCCCTCAGCTGGCAGACGACGCGGGCAGAACCGCCGACCTGACCCTGGTAGCCAACCTGCCCTACAACGTAGCCACTCCGATCATCCTGACCCTCCTGGCCCGGTTCGCCAATCTGAGCCGATTCCTGGTCATGGTCCAAAAGGAGGTGGCGGACCGTCTGACGGCTGGCCCGGGTTCCAAGGTCTACGGCGCCCCCAGCCTGAAGCTGGCCTGGTACGGCCATACCGCCCAAGCGGGAAGGATCGGGCGTCACGTCTTTTGGCCTGCTCCCAATGTCGACTCAGCCCTGGTCTCCTTTGTCCGTAACGAGGAAGGGCACATCGGCGAGGATGAGCGCACGCGGAATCGGGTTTTCGCTCTGATCGACGCCGCCTTCGGCCAGCGCCGCAAGACCCTGCATGCTGCCCTGAAGGGCCTGGTGCCCCCCGAGGCCTTCAAGGCAGCGGGCATTGATCCGAGCCGACGCGGAGAGACCATGACCATTGCGGAATTCGCCGCCCTGGAGCGGGCTGGCCGCGAGGTGGCCGCGTGAGCCCGGCCGTCGGCGGGGAGGGAATCGCCCTGGACTGCCCGGCAAAGATCAACCTGCTGCTGCGGGTCGGACCCGCCCGAGCGGATTGGGGCGGCCGTCACCGCCTGGACACCATCTACAGTGCCGTAAGCATCCTGGACAGAGTGGAACTGCGCCCAAGAGAGCCTGGCAGCGGCTTCAGGCTGCACATGGAGGGCGAGCATCTGGGCGATCTGGCCGACCATGACGCTGATCCCCATGCAAACCTGGCCGTCAAGGCCCTCCTAGCCATGGCTCAGGCCACCGGACACCAGCCGGATGTGGCCATCCGCATCATTAAACGGATACCGGTGGGTGCCGGGCTGGCCGGGGGATCCACGGATGCGGCCGGAACCATGCTGGGCCTGAACCGGCTCTGGAAGCTGGAGCTGGGCGCAGCTGATCTGGATGAGATCGCCGCCGGGCTGGGCGCAGACCTGCCCTTCTGCCTGCATGGTGGTCTCAGCCACGGCTCGGGTTTCGGCCAGGTTCTGGAGCCCTTGGATCCGACCAGCGCGGAGGCTCGAAATTTGCGCAATGCCGGACTGACCGGCCACCTGCTGATCGGCGCCTATGAAGACCAGCTGAGCACGGCCCAGGTATACAAGGCCTTCGACGCAATCGGCCCCAGCCCCGGCGACCTGAACGACCTGCAAAAAACCGCCTGTGCTCTTCACCCACGCTCGCTCCTGGCTCTGGATCTGGCCAGGCGGGCAGGGGCAGGGCCGGCTTTCGTCTCGGGATCCGGCCCATCAGTGGTGGCTATGGTTCCTCACTTGGACCAGGCGGCTACACTGATAAGACTCTGGCGGGAGCAGAATGCCGTGGACAGAATCATTGAGGCTGACTCGCCAGTCCTGCCCAGGATGGTCCCCCTGCGAGTCACCCATGGACAGTAGAGTAGGCAACATGACGAATCCCGAACCACTCGACGAACGCGAGGCCCGCAGGCAGTTCGTACGACGGCGGCAGAAGATGGTCTTCACCATAGCCGTCAGCGCTCTAGTGGTCATCCTGGTCATCTGTGGTCTGATCATCTTCGGATCCATCGGGCATACCGCCAAACACGCCACCATCGCCAAGCCCAATTATGGGGTCGCTGTGCCCTGTCCGCCCGACAAGTCCAAGCTGGTCAACCACCCCGACATCCGTGTGCGGGTGCTCAACGGAACCAACAAGTCCGGTCTGGCCACTGCTCTGGCGTCGGCCCTGCGCAATCGGGGATTCAACATGCAGGATGTGGCGGACTATCCGGGCAAGACCGAGACAGCGCGCACCCAGATACGCTTCGGCGCCTCGGCCATTGACCGCGGCTACACGGTGGGGTCCCAATTCAACGATGCCGTGCTGGTCATGGACGACCGCAGCGACGATCTGATCGATGTGGTCATCGGGGCAACCTTTACCGATCTGAACGACGAGGACAGCACCTCTGTCGTAGGCCGTAACATCAAAGCCATCAAGGGCTGCCTGGCTGACCCCTCCTCCCTGAAGAACCTGCCCAAGGCTCCCAAGGCCTGACACCGCAGCAATGTTGCCGGCCTGGCATCCCGCCCAGGAGCGCGGACCCGGCTGTTGTAGAACCTTCAACCGGAGGCGTTTGCGCGCATGGTATGGTAGTAGGTGTAACACCTTGGGGTCGTGGGTGTTTGGGGACTTGATACAGTTTCTTAGTACAGCTTTTTGCTACAGTTTTGAGTGCGATGTCCGGGGGATGCTGTAGAAGGCTCTGCGAAGAAGGGGGTCGACTCATCATGCGTCAGCGTTCGGGCATGGCAGCAGCAGCCCTGGCCTTTCTCCTAGCCCTGTCCTGCACACCCGCTTTGGCCGGGAGCACCGGCAGTCCATCCGAAGCAGCCACGCCCACTACCCTGGACAAACAGCAGGGGGATGATAGCCCGCAGGCCGTATCGCCGTCCTCCTCCCCACCAATGTCCTCCCCACCAATGTCCTCCCCACCAACGTCCTCACCCCTGCCAACGTCCTCACCCCTGAGCCACACGACCCCGATGCCTTCCTCACCCACGCTCGACACTGCCGGCGATGCTGATGCCGTCCAGGCCCGGTCCTCCGCAGCCTGGACGGTCAGTTTCGACACGGCAGGCGGCGGCAGCGTTGGCAGGCAGACCATCCCCGACGGGGGCCAGGCCAGTCGGCCCAGCCCCGACCCCACCAGGGACGGATATCTGTTCGACGGCTGGTTCCAAGGCGACGTTGCCTACGACTTCACCCAGCCCGTCACCGGTAGCATCACCCTCACCGCCCACTGGACCAAGGGAGACGGCCATTGGGCCATCAGCCCCAGCCAAGGGCCCATAGCCGGGGGCGCCAAGGTCACTCTCACCCCGCCCGCGCAACGCGGCATCAGACTCAGCCAGCTCAGCATGGGCGGCCTTCATTCCGCGGCCATCAGCTCGGACGGCAACCTCTACACCTGGGGAGACAATGGCGCCGGCGAGCTGGGCGACGGCACCAACACCAACCGGTCCACACCAGTCCATGTCAAAAAGCCCAAGGGCGCGCCAGAAAAGTTCATTTGGAAAGAAGTCAGCATAGGCTGGGACCATTCTGCGGCATTCGGTTCGGACGGCAACCTCTACATCTGGGGCCAAAACGGCCGCGGCCAGCTGGGCGACGGCACCACCACCAAGCGGAACACACCGGCCCCGGTCGACAAGCCCCAAGGCACGCCAGCAGGATTCACCTGGAAACAATTCACCCTAGGCGACTTGAGTACCGCAGCATTCGGTTCGGACGGCTACCTCTACATCTGGGGAAACAACCAGTATGGGCAGCTGGGCAATGGCACCACCACGAACCAGACCAGGCCGATCAAAGTCGACAAGCCCCAAGGCACGCCAGCAGGATTCACCTGGAAACAGGCTAGCCTTAGCTGCAATCATTCCGGAGCTATAGGCTCGGACGGCAACCTCTACACCTGGGGATGGAACTTCAGCGGCCAGCTGGGCGACGGCACCACCACCTCCCGGCACACGCCCACCCTGGTCAACAAGCCCCAAGGCGCACCCGCCGGGTTCACCTGGAAACAGGTCAGCATAGGCTGGCAACATTCCGCGGCAATCGGCTCGGACGGCAACCTCTACACCTGGGGGCAGAACTACAGAACCCAGCTGGGCGACGGCACCAACACCGACCGGCACACGCCGACCCTGGTCAGCAAGCCCCAAGGCGCACCCGCCGGGTTCACCTGGAAACAGGTCAACCTAGGCGACTGGCATACCGAGGCGTTGGGCTCGGACGGCAACTTCTACATCTGGGGAAGCAACGAAAACGGCCAGCTGGGCGACGGCACCAACACCACCCGGGGCAGGCCAATCCTGGTCAGCAAGCCCCAAGGCGCACCCGCCGGGTTCACCTGGAAATACACGATCCCAGGATGCAACCATACCGCAGCGATCGGCTCGGACGGCAACCTCTACACCTGGGGAGTCAACGGCAACGGCCAGCTGGGCAACGGCACCACCACCAGCTGGAATAGGCCGGGCATGGTCAACTTCCCCGGCGCCGTCACGCCCACCAGCGTCCTGTTCGGCCAGGCCAAGGCCACAGGGATCACGGCCAACCAAGACGGCACCTGGCAGGTATCCACGCCCAAGCATGAGCCGGGGGGCGTGGACGTGACGGTCGGCTGGAGCCGGAACGGGCCGCAGCCGGATGATCACCTGCAATACACATACATCGCCCCCCAATACCAAGTCGGCTTCAATTCCAAAAACGATTCCTGCCCCACCCCCACGGGCATGCCCCCCCGCCAGGCC